>Ga0116229_10003723_pt1 | contig 25093 bp, 27 predicted proteins | sample S1TSphgellanicum_3_FD_87313 | JGI IMG/M metagenome (GOLD analysis project Ga0116229, IMG submission 87313) | Host-associated microbial communities from peat moss isolated from Minnesota, USA - S1T2_Fc - Sphagnum magellanicum MG | ecosystem: Host-associated > Plants > Peat moss > Unclassified... | reverse complement strand
CTCTCTCTCTCTCTCTCTCTCTCTCTCTCAGAGCATTTAAGATAAAATCTCAGCTTTTGTTTGGTTTTAATTTTGGACTCGCAAGACTGTCAAGCTCATCACTCCCATTTTGGCTGTTGGCTGGCAGACCAGAAGAATGAATTGTAGACTTGTGCATCATGTGCAGTTCAAGGGATTCATCTTCATGGCCTTCCATCTCATTCTGAAAAAGTTTCTTTTCTACAGAGAGCTTTATTTACTGTTTTCCAGACCTATGTTCGGCTCATGGATGTGTGGTAGCTATTTTATGCCTGGACATCTGTCAGTATGATATTAGTCATTTATAATTGGTTGGCATGACTTGGTTTTCCTGCTATGAGGAGCCAATGCAGTATATAGGAGTGGTCAATGGGTAAATATTCACCAATAGCATGTGGGTACCTAAGGGTTAAACCTCAGGAGAAGAGCATGGCCACTGTTATGGTGGTAAGAGAGTGGCCAACACAGTATAGTAGAGGTCAATGGGTAAATATTCACCAAAAGCATGTGGGTACCTAAGGGTTAAACCTTGGGAGAAGAGCATTGCCACTGTTATGGTGGTAGGAGAGTGGCCATGCCCGAAAGAAGGCAGTAGCCCAAAGGCTGCATCAGATCCTCAGTCACCCTTAGTTGGCAGATTTCACATCTTCTTCTTGTTCTACTTTTTCCTGCTGTGATCATCCCAGAGAGGGGTCAGGTGCCCATGAGAGAATTTCATTGCTTATCAATCTTTGTATGTGTTCTGTGGTGCAGGAAACCAGGGCTTTCCAAGTTTTTTGGTGGTAAATCACGGTCATTCTCATCACTAGCAGATGTAAAATCCATATCAGATCTTGCAAAACCAGACAATCCATATGGCAGAAGACGAAAGATGGGTTTCAACTGCCATCTCAATAGACATCAGTCATATCCTCCTCTCTCACGCTCCTCTGTCACAGGCATTTCCAAGAAATCAGTTAATGGCAGTAGAAGTACTCTGGTAGTGGCAGTTAAGTTAGGGGGAATTGATGAAGATGATGAAGATAATGCTTCACCTCATCAACGTTCCTCCAGGAGCAGTCTAAACAGATCACTGCCTTCCAGGTCTTTCTCCCTTACAGATCTGCCAGAGGCAGGTAGCCCATCCTCTACCTTGGGAAGAACTTTTGGACGGTGTTAGTCTGCATACAAAGGGGAATTCAATGTTCTTGACGGCTGTAGCATTTTGTGAGCTGCAGAATGGCACTGACTCTGACCATGGACTAGACGAGGCATGCTGTTATCTCCACATGAGGTGGCGAGGTTCTAGCCAATATGACTAAGTTTTCCCATTGCTTCCAGAAATTTGACAGAAACTCAGGACACAGATTTTTGTATAATATTTTGCCCGAAATTTTGAGCAGATTATTATATAGTTATCTACACCCACTATTGGTAGCTGATAAAGTCAGTGGGGAGTGATGGTAGCTAGTCACTGCCATTCATAATGAAGGTGATAGTCTTACATGTGAGTGACACTCACTGGCACTCATTCTTGTTGTGTTTATTTTGGTTTGGCCAGAACTGACATAACAGTTACCTTTGAAGGATTGTTCTGGATTTTCTCTGCTATCTCATTGATAGGAGGACAAGGTGCAAGAGGTGTTGTTTCTGCAATAATTATTGCACAGTTTTTCAAGATTATCCAGCCTTGTTTGATCAATGTGAGAAACACAATGACCAGAAGGCTCAAGAGATCAGAGGGCACAAGGGATCAAATTGTGCAAAGCAATGCAGGTCTATATAGAAGACATTCTGAGAAGGTATATTGAACCCAGGAGGCCTTGTGTGAAAGCAGCAGACAAGGATGTTGCTGATCAATACAATCCAGTGACACTATGCACTAAGTACTGAAATTGATCAGGACCCTACATTGAAACCTTGGTTTGGGTTCAGAGGAATGTGGCACATTTTGTGGTGAGTGAAAGTGTCAACAAAGGTGCCTTTGTCAGCTCTTTTGTTATAGGGACGCTCAGAGATAATTCAGCCCTTTTATACAGACTTTGAATTGTATGGAAGCTTCTTGTTTCTGATGTGGCCTATACTTCTTGTTTGTCCTGCTTCTGGCCCTTCTTGCACAAATTATTCTCTGGGGAGGAACATCAGAGAATTCAAGGATGCACTGTTGAGGAGGTGGATGTATTGCAAATTGTAGATGAATTGAAGAGGATTTTGTAGCCGATGTTGTTGAGGACTGATCGTGTTTGATATATGTTTTGTAGGGCATGTACCATCAATTGAATTTGGCATTGAAGAGCTCAACTTCATGATTCTGTTAAGCATAAGCCTGGGCATTGATACCACGGGCATTTTTTTCCCAGAGGATTTTGGTGACCAGGCTTTCAGGCTTATAGGGAACTTTCTCAAATCTGTCAGTTGGGCAATAATCTGAAATCTGAAGCAGGAGTACTGGACACAGGTAGGCACATTGTTCAAAGCTGCAATTATCTGATGGACATAGGATTAGAACCCTAATAATAGAAATTGGTGGTGGACAGAATAGTTGCATCTTCATTGGAAGATTATGTCATATTAGAGTTGTCTGTAAAATTCAGCAAACATAGCATTGAAACCCCATGTTTCACTAAAACAAGGGCTGATATGCACAACCCAGTTGAAAATTTTGCAACGAGATCCAATGGGGTTCCAAACTTTGTTGCAAATGTGCCCATTGCAAATGTGTTTGCTTTGTGCATATTTGCTTGTGTTTGTTGTGAGAGAGGAAAAGAGAGCTAGAGGGCACAAGGGCAAATACCAAATGTTTTTGTGAAAGAGAGTGACAAGGTTTTGTGAGAAAGCAATGCACAAGATGGTAGGAAGCCCGTCAAAGGGGGCGACAAGCAAACAAGTGCAAGCACATGGAGAGGGGCAACATAAAGACCACTACAAGCATGACATTGTGGAGAGGTTGAGAGGTTGCCATCTATTTTGAGCTCACCAAGTCAAGTTTAGTAATCTCTTTGCAATTCAAAAGAACTACAAAGAGAGATGGTGTTAATTGACTATGCTTGGGGAAACAATAGGTGGGAAGAAGAGGATGTCTTCTCCACTATCACATGCATCACCTAAGCCTTTGGGAGGCCTTCCTCCTACCATTGTAGTCATTTTTCATTTTTTTCTCAAATTTTTTGAATGGGTGAAAACATACTTGGGGGCCCAACTTGAGCAAGAAATTATATATATATATATATATATATATATATATGTACAAATCAATATTATTTTGGGATAGTTATTTTTTCAATTTATCTAGCATTTTGGGAAACACATAAAATGAATATTTGACATAAGATCTTTAACATTATTCTTGTTACCTCTCAAATGAGAATAATTTTTCAACAATTTAAATTTTTTTTCACACTTACATTGGTTTGAATGAAATATCTCATTTAGATGTTTTTTATGGAATCATATGAATCAAAAAAATTATATATCGAATTGAAATAATACAATCAACTCATATTTAATATATGTAAAAATATTTCATAAAGTTTAGTAGTTGTTTGAATCATTTTTCGATTTTCACTTTGAAATATTTTGGTACATGTATTACATTTTGTCAAACATATTTCATAATCATTTAATATCAATCAAAAAATATTTTTTTTTTGACAATTTTTTTTTTGGGTTTTGAAACTATCTTATGATGAATACAATTTATGAAAAACCATTTGAATAATCAAAGTTCAAACACACAAAATAAATTGAACAAAATATTTGTAACATGTTTTGTTCATGTACCAAAATGCAACAAACATGGATACCTAAAAACAAATTACTAGCTAGGATAACATATTAAAAAACAAAAAAAATACACAACTAAAAAAAAGGGGGATGAAAGTTATGAAAAAAAAGGAAATGCACTACAAATGTAAAGGGGAATGGAACACTTGAAAAGTGGTGACAAAGCTTACACATATTAGAACTTGAAACCTTCAACAAAATTGAACACAAACAAGCAATTACACAAAAGCAGTGTAATGGAACTTACAACAACAAGAATATTCTTCAACAACATGGCCAAAATACTATTTGATAGATTTGAATATTATGCCATGTCATGAAAAAGTTTGAATTTTTTTGACAAGTTTCAAATATTTCGCCACATCAACCCAGTGAAAATATCTAGGTTAATGTTGAACAACATTGCTATGGGTTTCAAGCAAAATGAAGAATGCATGATAAAAAAGGATAATTGGCCAAAATTTGATTAAATTGAACATGTTTCAAATGAAAAGGTTTAAGGGAAGAGGAGAAAATCAAGTTGGAATAAAGCGATAACACAAGAGAGTGAAAAGAAGAAAATATGGGACAATTGATTTCATAGAGAAATGTTGTCACCAACAACCTTTAGGAGAGGCTAAACAAAAAATCTACCAACCATCCATCCATAATCTTTTTTATGGTTGTTGAAATATTTTTTACAAAAGATCTTTAAAGACTAACTAGTTTTTACAAAAACAAACACAAATGGATAAGGATATATTTAGATCGTGTAGACTGACAACAACATTAACAACAATGTTTTTGGGAGTAACAAAGAGAACATAAACACCCAAAAGCATCGAGGAAGGGAGTTTTCTAAACCCCATTATTATCATTTAGGGATCAATTGACCACTTGACTACCCCTATCACTCTTACCAATGATTAATACAAACCTTCAAGTTTTGTGTCATTCATTGTGAGGATAGGTAATGCATCAACCCCGCTTTGGAAACTTTTCAATTTGCAACTTTAAAGGGTTGGCTTTAGGGATTAAGGGTCATAGGAAAGGGAAGGTTTTGGTAGTAACAAGGTGCATTAGAATGTGACATCTATTTCATACACAAAGTCAATCTTGGAAGGACCTTTCTATTCTATAAATAAAAAAACATCCCATAAATTTGTTGAACATGGATCTCATCATCTCCCATATTCCATGGGACCCAAGTTTTGGAACATCCACTTAACCCAAGGGATTACATCAATTTAAAATTATCTAAATTAATCTACTAAGGTGTTTTAAAGCTTGGTAAAAGTTGAGGAATACACATCTCTTTCATTAGGGTTGTTCACATAAACCAACCCACATGACCTTCAACTTTTGACAAGGGATCTTAAACATATGCAAGTTTTCATTTAAACAGATTCATGGTGCCCCTTTCAAGGTGGATTTAAAACAATTCAAAGCTTTCGAAGAAGGCATTTGTATGGCCTTTTGAGGTGAACTTCAATGACCATCTCCCATGGGACCTTGGCCAATAATACTAGTGTGCCATAGCCCCAACATGTGACATTATATTAATCTTTGGATATTTGGCTAAAAGTGATTACCTTTTTAACTTTAGGTGCAAATTGATTATGATAACCATCATAACTTTCATCCAACATCTATACCTTAACGACATCTTTATTTGGCACATCCCCACACATATTTTGCACATGTTTCACCTTTACAAAGTTGTCATTCATATTTGGTTTACCTTCAATTGTGAGTTGTTAATGGGTTCTTGGCTTGAATGTACAAGGTGAATGCATTGTTAAATAGCTCACTTTTGTGACATTGCTTGGTTTTAACAATACTCATCTTATTTCAATGTCTTTTAATAAAATATATATTCTTAAATTTATCATGAATTTTCTAATTGGAATGGTAGAAATTTAAATTTTCATATTATTTTCATTTCAAATTCATATAATGATTCAATAGATGATGCAACATTAAATAATAAATTTAACATTGTAAAATCATTTTCATATGATTTTTTAAAAACTTGTTAAAAAGTCTAAATGAACTAGTCATTAGTGCATCCATCTTATGGATATTTCCCCCACTTATCAAATCTATATAGATCCCATGGAAAAACTCCTTGTCTTTGCTTGATGTCTTGTGCTAAGGCGGTTTATGTTTAGGTTGTTTTTTCAAAGTTTGGAATAACTGGGAAGCCTTTTGAATGTTCTCTTTTTCTTGGTTGCTTGTTGGCTATATAAGATGTTTTAAAGAACAATAGTGAATTGGCAGAGGGGTTAGTGAAAAGAGTTTAATGGATAAAGTTTAACTATAAGTTCACTATGTACTAAACAATAATTTTTTTTAAAAATACATGGATGAAAGATGAATGAATGAAAAAGGATGGATGAATTAAAGATGGATCAATGATTGATGAAAGATGGATGGATGGATTGAAGATGGATATTATTTAATAACCAACTAATTAACATTTATTAAATTCAAATTTAACACATATAAAAATCAAATCCACACTTAATACATCATAACATTTAACTAACAAAATAAGTACATATTCTAACTTAACATTTAAAATGGTCAAGTTTTATAATATTTATAAGAATCTCAAATCTATGGTTAGATCCGTGATTAGTAATATTTATAAAAATCAAATCTATGATCAAATCTATAACATTTTGATTTTTATAAATGTTAGTTAATCTCAGATCTAACCATAGATTTGACCTTTATAAATGTTTAATTAACCACATATCTAACTACAATTTAAATTCTTACAATTAATGTTATTAACCACAAATCTAACCATAACTTTCAATTTTATAAATGTTATAACACAAATTTGACCACAAATTTCACTTTTATAAATATTGACTAATCACATATTTAACCACAAATTTGATTTTTATAAATGTTAACTCACCACATATCTAACCAAAAATTTGATTTTCATATGTGTTATAACATCATAAATTTGACCACAAATTTCACCCTTATAAATGTTCACTAACCACAGATTTAACCACAAGGTCAACTTTTATATGTGTTATAATGTCATAGATTTGGCTTTTATATATGTTTTAACATCATAAAATTTTATCACAAATTGACTTTTATAAATATTAACTAACTACAAATATAACCACAAATGTGATTTTTATATGTGTTACAACATCACAAATTTGACCTTTATAAATATTAATTAACCACGAATCTACCCACATATTTAAGTTTTATATATCTTACATCACAAATGTGACCATAAATTTTATTTTTATAAATGTTAATCAACCACAAATCTTACTATATATTCAAATGTTTATATGTTATAACATTACAAATCTAACAACACATTTGATTTTTATATGTGTTATAACATCACATATCTAACCACAAATTTGATTTTATATGTGTTATAATATCACAAATCTAACCACAAATTTGATTTTTTAAAATATTAACTAGTCATATATTTAACCATAAATTTGGATTTTATATATGTTATAATATCATAGATCTTACCACATATTTGATTTTTATAAATGTTAATTAACCATGAACCCACAATTTTATTTTTTATTAATGTTATCATCACAAATCTTACCATTTTAAATGTTAAGTCAATATTTGTTATTATTTTATTAATTAGATGTTATCATGTATTAAATATGAATTGGAATTTTATATGTGTTAAGTTAGAATTTGATATGTGTTAATTAATTAGTTATTAATTAATATATTAATTCCTATTTAGATAGGTATTTACTTTGATTAATTGGTCTCCTTTGACTATGATTAATTAATTTAATCATTTTTTAACAACCCATTAAAGACCTAAATTCTATACAATTTTTTAGACATAAAAATTCCATTTACTATCTTTGACTTTTCCTTGTGGATGAAATCATGATCAAAAGAGCCAAGGGCACCAAGGTAAAAGTCTTTTTTTGAGAATTGCACATGACATGTGTCATTCATGTGTTGATTTATAACTTAAAATTTTTGTATTTCAAATAGCCCATTTAGCACTGCATTTTAGATACAAATACATTTTTACTAGAAATTAATTTTATATCATGTATATTATGCATTCATGCTTTATATATCACATATATATGAATAATTTTTGTTAAAATCACATTTTCAAAACCCATAATTTTTAAGGTTAAAAGCACTTTTGAACCAAATGTGCTCAAATGGGTTATAAAAAAAAAATCATCAATTCAATTCCTTTTGCCCTTCTAATCATCAATGTTAAAATCCTCTCCAATTTTCAAAAGGAATGGTGCACATTTGGTAGAAAAAAAAATGTTTGAAACAAAACAATGACTATCCACTTTCGAAGTTTGAGTGTTTTGAACATGCAAAAACATTTTCGATTTGTGTCAAGCTTTGAGTATGTTAATTTTGCAATTAATGAAACATATTCCAAAAACATTTATGACAATCCAAACTTTTATGCTTCCCTTATGATCTTTCAAACATACAAAGTGCAGTTTTAAAGAATGTTCACTCATTTGTGTGGCTCATTTGACTGTGATTTAACACTTGTAACGTAAAAAACTTTCATATATATATTTTTTTCTTTGTATTCTTTCATTTTCTCTCTTGGTTTCATTTTCACCTTAAATGTTCAAGGAATGATTTTCTAGGAAGTGATGTGCATTTCATATGTGAGTGTTTATATCTTACATTGAGATAAGTTTTGTTAATTTTCATCTTTTACAATGTTGTCATTTAATATTATTGTCCATAAAGGTAGAAGAGTTGTTGGTGTGGATGATTTAAATATGGATTTTTGTGATGTGACTTTTCAAAGGTTGGTGTTGAATTAATATGGCATTTTTGACCACATAACCAAAAAAACCATGAATGATTCATATTATGTTTATCTCTATTGTGAGTTACTTGACATAATAGGCTTGACTACGATCACCTTGCATGTTAAATCCCCCCACATTCAAATGTGTGAAAATGTTCAAAAAAGGTTGTATGTGAAGGTTGAGAATTTTGGAATTGAAGTTAGGTCTCAGAAGGGGTTTGAAATAGGGGACATGCCAATTATTCTTACAGTGGAATCCACCATTATTGTGTCGTCCATTAAAACATTTGAATCTATTTTCATTCCAATGTTTTTCCATTTTTATTCTTTGAAAGAATTGAAATCCAGGTCATTATAGTGTAAGTTTTCCACTACAATTATTGTCATTGTTATCGCAATAAGAAGTGGAGAAAGCAACCATGAAAGGCAACTCATGATTGTTGATGGTGAAAGTCAATTCAATCAAGATGTTCTTGCTTTTAGTAATCAATATAGGACAAAATATGATTAATTGGTTGAAGCCAAAAAATCTAATCAATGTGCTATGGTGTTAGTCAAGAATATGATAGCAACAATAGTCAACAATTGGTTTTTCTAAACACAACCCTATATTATATTGCTGATTTCGACCCACCTTAGTTTCCAAACAATTAGTCGAAAGTTGATTTCCTCATTCAGCCATGTCCAAAACAAGTTTAACTTTTAATCAAGACCAAATTATGGGGTAAATTTCAGTTGACTCCTACTTTTCAACTTGTAATTGGTTTTGAGAAACACATTGAGCCTCCATCTAATTTGATTTATTCTCTTCCATCCTTATTAGATCTTCTTATTGATGTGAAGCCCACATCAACAAAATGAAAATTTGGTTTTGATGTTCACAAATCTAATATAAAAATAACAAAGTCATGATTATAGTAGTTAAGTTTTAGAATTTTAATAGTTGAATTTTGAGTTTTTTGGATTTTTCATAGTTTTAAAAAAAATTTAAAACTAAGTTTTGAATTTTCTAAAATTTTCTTAGAATTTCAAGAGCTAAGTTTTGAATTCTCTAAAATTTTCATAATTGTCTAAAATTCCAAGATAGAGGTTTTGATTTTTTTTCAAAATTTCATCATTTTTTCAAATTTCAAAACCTAAGTTTTTGAATTCTTTGGAATTTTCATAGTTTTTTGGGATTCCCATAGTTAAATTTGAATTTTTTGGAATTTTCATAGTCATTTAGAATTTCAATTCTAGATGCCAATGATGTTTATGATTCAAAACATTTCAATATCCACAATTTTTGAACACTTCATTATCTACAAAATATCAACATACATAATTATTGGCGCAAATTCACAATATTTATAAAATTGTGTGATGTCATTTCTTTAAAAACATTTCATATTGAATTTGGTGTGTTGTTTCATTTTCAATTTATTTTTCACCTAATTTTACTTTTTCAACCTTTCACATGCACCTTACCTTAACCAATAAAATGAAACTTTAAACCCAAAATTGATTCATCCATCTTTCATCCATCCATCCATCTTTCATTTTGATTTAGTCTATGGAATTGATATTTTAAAATATTTGAAGAAAAATTCCCCATCATTAGTTTTCTTAAATCACTTCAATAATCATTACATGTTAGTATTTTATGAATTATATGTTGGAGAACCATGGGTCTCATCACAAATTCAACTTTTATATGTGTTACAACATCACAAATCTAACCATAAATTTGATTTTTACAAATGTTAGTTAACCACATATCTAACCATAGATTTGATTTTTATATATGTTACATCACAAATTTGACTTTTAAAAATGTTAAATCATAATCTATAGTTATTTTGTTAGTTAGATGTTATTAGTATTAAGTATAAATTTGACTTTTGTATGTGTTAAATCAAAAATTGATAAATATTAACTAATTAATTATTAATTAATATCCATATTCAATCCATCCATCCTTATTTCATCTATCATCAATATATCTATCTTTCATCCATTCATTCATCATTCATCCATCCATTTATTCATCAATCCATCCTTCCATTGAACCATGGATCTAACCAAATATTTGATTTATATATGTGTTACAACACCACATGTTTGACCACATATTTGACCTTTTCAAATGTTAAATCAAATCTATAATTATTTTGTTAATTAAATGTCATCATGTATTAAGTATGGATCTGATTTTTATATGTATTAAGTCAAAATCTGATAAATGTTGATTAACTAATTATTAGTTAATATTCATCTTTAATCCATCCATCCATCCATCCATCAAAATATTTTATCATAATTTAAAATGGTTAACATGCAATCATTTAATGATGTTTTATTTAAAATAATTGTTTTAAAATTTCAACATATAAATATGATGTTGGTAATTGTTTATTTGATTCCATATTTTATTTACTGAAATGTTCATTGACATCCCTTGAAATAAAACAAAATAATATGTAATACTTAAAACAATGTCTAACATTAAATACACAAAGAGCACAAAAATGTCATCTTAGGGAATTGAACCTAAGTTTTTTATATGATTTCATTATAACAAAAGGTGTCCTTGTACACCAAGTGATTTCACTGGATTTTCAATGAATTCACTGGTTGTAATGAACAAAAATTAGTGGGGAAGTAGTGAATTCATTAATCAAGTGAATGAGGACTAATGAACTTCACCCACATTTTGTAGTAGTGTTTACATCATGGTGAAGTTTCCAATGAATACCAATACATTAAAAAAAAGTCCCAAAGTGTTACAATTGGTGGGTTATGCAGGATTTTATAGCAACTTTTTGGATAGCAAAATATTTACAATGACCAATTTATGTTTGGAATAAAGATTCAAATAGAACTATGTGTAAGTGTGGATTAGATTACAAAATGGACACTTTACACATTGCTTATAATAATCAACATTTTGAACCAATTGAATATACATGTGATATCATATATACTTAATTGCAATTTGAGACCCAAACTTTTAAATCATTTATAAATTTGGATGACTACCCAATGCTTTCAAAACCAATTAAACAAGAAATGCAAACATTTACTAAAAAAATATGTTTCCATTGGAATGATGACTTAGATTGTGTTTTGATAAAACTTTTGAAAATTTATTCAAAATGCACCTTTAGAATACATTGTCCAATTATTTAATTCATCATGTAATACCAATGTTACTGAAAGTCAAGCACATAATCATATTCAATACATGAAGGGGAAAAAAACAACTAAAGGAGAATTCTATTTATTATGTTAATTTAACTTCCAATGTCCATGTCCAATAACATCCCAATATCTCCATTAACTAAAAATAATATTTCAATAATTAAATATTTACCAATAATGATGTTCCAATGGTTAAAGGGATACCAATAGGTGAAGATGTTCCAATAGTTGAAAAAACACCAATAATTAAATATGTTCAAATAATAAAGAATTATCTAGTCACAAAGACTATCACATTATTTTTTTTTAAAAATTTGATTGGACACCTTATGATGAAACTATTTCAAAAATAACAAAATCTCATTCTAATGTAACTTTTTGTACAAAGGCTATGATTTTACTAAATAAATTTCCACACATCAAAAGAACAAAATCACAATTATTTCTTTTGTAAAGTACACAAATAGTAAAATTTCATGAATTTGAAATAATCCACATGTAAATTATATTGTCAACCCAAAATGGAATATGCAACTTAAAAAATTTCAAACAAATGCACAATATTAAAAATCATATCAATTCAAAAGAAGACACATGTGAATCAAAACACGTTAATACATATAGGCAAAAACTTCAAGATGCTCCAATAACATCATGTTTTTGTTGTGAAAGATTATTTTTTTAAAACAATTTAATATTGTTACAAATAAATTAGCACATTTTTACAAATTAAAATGATAAACCATACTCTAACAACACACATGTTCAAATTGTTTAAATAACATCAACAAAGGCAAAAGATCCCAATATCAAGTTTCATATAATATACCAAGAAATAAAATGATATCATTGGTAACAAAGTTAACACATTTAGAAGAATGTTTTATTTATCCATGGTTAGTTTTTGTTCAAATACATAAACTTCATGGTTATGGTCAATATAAAATGAAAGGTAATGTTAATAATATCCCAACAAATATTAATCAAATGCAATTAATGTTACCACATTTACCATATGATGAGGTAAGAATAGGTGTATTTTTAAAGCAATGATTTGAATATAAATCACTTTACATGTTTGGAAATGTGCATGTCCTAATTCAATCATGTTGGCATTAAAGGATTTAATTTCAACACCATTCCATTCAAATTTAAATGTTACCATAAACCTTCAATGGAACGATTTGTTTTTTATGCATACAACCTTGTCTAGTCAAACAAATGACCAAAATATATCATCATTAAATGATTATGATTTTGAAAATGAAAACCATGTAATATTGTACACTAATAAACTCCATGATACATAACTTTCTATATGCTTCAAAAATTAATGATTATGAAAATGTTATATATTCTATTGCTCCAAGTTGAGATTTTCATCCTTTAGGTTTGTTTAGAGATAATCAATTGAAAGAATTAAATTTCCAACATTATTTTATGGGCATCCACGTGACCTAACTATTTTTAAAAATTTATCATGTCAACAAATAACACAATCGAAATCACTTCACAAATTTAAAGATTTTTCAACTAATATTTCTAACATTTTTTTTTAAACCACTAAGTTTCTATCCAAAAAGTTATAAGCTTTGGATGGGTACATATATGCAAAGGAAAATTAAATGGTAAATCATTAAAAGTTTTTAAAGTATGAGATAAACCAAATTTAAATAAGATTTTCAAATCATACTTAGGATATCATGATTTAGAGGGGCTATGTACCAATTATTTAAAAAGTCTACGAAAAAAATGATTTGCTATGATAAAATAAATTGGCCCTCCAATATTCTTTGTAGCTTTCACATTTGTAGGAAGATTATAGGATCTTCTCATAAAAGCCTTACATTCCTTGCATGTTAAAAACCTAAATTTTCCAAACAAAATTGATACGCAACAATCCTATAACATGTGCAAGATGTTATGATCATAAAACATCATGTTTTTATACATTATTCAACAAATACCCATCTATTTTTGGACAAGTCTATGATTTATTTTGTGTCACAAAATTTCAAAATCATGGTAATGAACATGACCATGGCCTTTTATGGATTGAAAATGCACCAATATATGGTAGTAATACAAATGAAAAGATGGAAAATTTTGTTGATAAATACATTTCATGTGATGTATCGTTATTACCAATTACAGTACAAAATGCACAAAAACATCAACACATTCGAGCATGTAAGAAAAAAAATCATGTTGTTTATAGATTCCATTATCCATTACCTCTTATGAATTAAAAAAATTAAAACCACTTGAATTAAAATAAGACTTTACATTTTAACAAAAAATATTTGCAAGAACAAGCAACAAAAGTTTTTGAATTTTTAAAAGACTTTAAAATTAATCTTGATGAAGAAACATACATATTAAGTTTAAGAAGTAAATTAATCAAACCATTGACATTTTTTTTTAAAAATGAACACCATCAAATATTAAAACCAATGCATTTAGCATATGTGATATTCTTTTATGGTTTGCAAATATGAATATTCAATTTATTTTATATCCATATGTAGTTGCATCATATTGTACATCATACATGACTAAAATTGACAAATTTGTAACCTCATAATTACATTCAATAATAGAAAAATACATTTTAGATAAAATTGATGCCAACATAATAATCCAAAAATTAAGCAATGTTTTTATTAATGTTCAACAAATGTCTACCCAATTTGCTGCTTATTTAATTCTTTCAATTCCTTTATATCATTCATCATGAACATTTAAGTTTATCAATACTTTTCCATACTAAGAATGTGCTTTTGTATTAAAACCCCAATCTTTACTAAATTAATTAGAACGTGATTCCCCTAACATATTGTGTGTATCAATTATAGATAATTATTTAAATTGACAAAATACTTATGAATTTTTATCATTAGGAAAATTTGCCTCTTATTACAACATTAGAAATAACAAATTATAAAAATGCCACAAATGAAAAATCATTAAGTTTGTAAACTATAATAAACATAAAAATATAAAAAATTGGTTAAAAGAACAACTCATTATTAGGAACACATGTTACATGGTACCTATTGTCAAGTAAAAGAAAAAATATCCACAATTAGATCCAAATTCAATTACAACATGCAAAACAAAAATGATGATACAAATTTACAATCTAAATCCTCACATTCAAAAAAATATGGAATGATAACATTGATGATCATATTGGTGACAGAAGTCTTTTAATCCCCATCACAAATCCATCAATTATTAAAAAATATGATTTGAAAAATGTTTTCATCATTCAATCATGCAATAAATTTGATCATAAAACCAAAAAAATTGAAGATGATGGTTTCACAATATCATCAAATTCCATAATAATGCATGGATGAATTAGAATATCAAAATATGCTTGGACAATTAAATGAAAAACAAAGATTAATATTTAACAATATCATGTATATTAAAAAAAAAAGCTAATATTCCAATACATATATTTTTGACAGGAGGTGTTGGAATTGGTAAAATTTTTGCTTTAAAATTAATAATTCAAAGATTATCATGAATAATATATAATAAAACTTTATCATCAAACCTAACAAAAAATAAAACATTATTTATGGCATCTATAAATAAAGTTGCATTTGATATTGATGGTCAAATAATACATTTAACATTGAACATACATGTTCAACAAACATTAACAAACCTATCAAATTTATCATTAGATTCTTTAAATAGATTTGCATGTCAACATGAATAGTTGCATTGAATTGTAAAAAATGAAATATTTCCTATAGGTGCTAAAATGTTTAATGTTATAGACCATTGATTAAGGGTAATAGAACATATTTGAAACAAATTTTTCAGTGGTCTAGATGTCATCATGTTAAGTGACTTTTATCAAGCACCCCCCATTAAAAATTGTTGGAATTTTTTTTTTCTTAATGATAATACAAATCTCACACGTGCACATAAACTTTAAAAGACATTCAATATAGTATTCAAATTGTTGTCAAGAAATACCAAACATTTTAACTACACCACATTTATTTTATGCAAATTTATGTTAGTGCAAAAACATAATAAATTTGTGTTTAACAAAACAACTGGCCAACATTCAATTTTGAGGCTATAGACATTCATCATCATTCATGCCCATCATCATATAAACTTCTAGATGATCCAAGTAAAGCTACAAGTTTACATATTATAATTTGTATTAAACAAGATATGGTAGTTCAATTATGTGCTGGAAATTATGCAACATATGATGGCCTTGTTAATGCATTGGAGCTAATGGTGTATTCAAATCTCAATATCTTATCATAACAAAACCATAGTTTGGATATTGTTCCAAAATCCAAAAATAGGATTGTTAACTAGAGAAAAGTCTACCCACCTTTATATAACAATATTCAACCAAATTGGACACCAATTGAACCAACTATCAAAGACATAAAAATTGGGAAAAATCAATTTCATGTTATAACAAGAATTGAATTTCCAATTAAATTAGCAATAGCAAGAACCATTCATTGATCACAAGGACTATCGTTAGACGAATTAACTTGTGATCCTACCAATGTAAAAAAACTTGGACTATTCTTTCTTTCGTTTGTACAAAAGAGGGATTATACTTGTTAAGTCCACTCCAATATCAAAACTTTCACATTAATCAATGTATAGTTGAATAAATGAATAGATTAAAAGATTATGCAAATTGGACAACTTTTGTTCCTCAATTTGAATTTTTTTTATCATTCACATGTTATTATACAAGCTCTTAACACAAATTCTTTAAAACAACATCACCATGATATAAATCATGACCCCAACCTACAAGTATCGCATGTCCTTTGCATTTTGGAAACTGGAATACAATCATCAAATGATGTACATAATTTCATAAATATTCATACATTTCAATTTACGATGGTCATGGTTTGATAATCATGTACAACACACAAATTCTCTTACATTCTTACTACAAAACAACATATAATGGATCAAAATATATATCAATTACATTTAACATAAGAACTTGAAGAGAGATTCATATAATATGTGTTTATAAAAATCATTTTTCTTTGATTTCAATGCTCTTACACACATTAGAAACATTGGTTCAAAAGTCCCCAAATGATTGCCCATTCATTGTTCTAAGAGATTTTAATATTAACATTTTAGATGATAGTAATCATAAGAACAATAAGCAACAACTAATATATTTTATGAATAAATTAAAACAAAAATCCCAATTCAAAAATATCCCAACAAAAATTGGATCACAATTAGACAATATATGGTCAAATGTGCCAAAGAATGAATCCAAATCAAATGTTTCAAAAGCATATTGGCTAGATTTTCACAAACCAATTTATATGATATTCAAATTACCAGACATACCTCCAATTTATAGTAACAAACCAACATTATCTCCATTCATTTAATGTCATTTTAATTTTTTGATTTTTATGAAAAACAAAACCTTTTGTGTCGTGGTCATATGAAAGAAATGACAAAATATGGGAAAAATATGTACAAAAATTTAGAATAATATGCCAAAATGAATAAATGATTAGAAAGAGATACCAACGGAAATGACATATTGAGATACCAAAATAGGGTAAAAATGAAAAGTGCCAAAATATGCAATTGTAAGCATGGAATAGAATGTGCCAAAAATATGAAAAATCCAAAAAGTCCAATTGAATTTTAGTCCCAAGAACTGCCACATCATGAGGATAAAAAGGTTTGAAGTCACCATATTTACATAGTAGGCTCTAACAAGTCACCATTTTATAAGGGGGAAGCCCAAATTTTTTTTACTTCTCTCTTCAAACTTTCGCCAAATTTGGCTAAGTCCTATTTTGGGGGATTGCCAACCCACCTACTTCACAAATTTGAAAAGAAAAAACTTTGGGTGGAACTAGTAAAACTTTTATTTCAAAACTATTAATTGAAATATTATAGTGATCATATAATTAAAAAAATAATATGTGAAACCAATATTATTTCCAATCATCTAATGTCATGTTAAATTTTTAAAAATTTTAAAATAAAAGACAAAGCCTCTCGTGGCAAAATCGCTTGTTTTTTTTTTCTTTGGCAAGATATATATAATGTTCAAAGAGAAGATGATCCTCTCATTCACAAATTGCATACCGATGCTTTTATTTATCTTAAATAGTCTTTTGATTTATTTCATAGTTTCATTTTGTATTTTCTTTGGATTGAAAGATGTTGCTTACACTTCAATGGAGCCTATTTTGACTCCAAGATTTTGCACCAGGCTTGGGGGATAGTTAGAAAGTTAAAAAGAACAAGATAATATTGATTTTTGTTTTTTAAGGTTCAATGACAAAATTCACCCTAAAAGAAAGCTTGAATTAGATTATTTCCACCAAATTAATTTTGTGCATTACTAAACTTTTTAAAATGGCCCAATTTTTTTTATCGGCCTTCCCTACTAAAGGCAAGGATATTGTGTTTAGATCCATTACAGAGTTACAATAGCTTAAGAGATTTTGGCTCCTAGGTAATAGGTCTAATTTTTATATGAGGATTTTTGAAAGATGATATTTTGGCTTGTGTTGAAACTTGAGATTAGTTATAGAGTTATAATATCTGAAAGATTTTGGTTTCTTTTAGAGGATTCTTTGAAGATTATATTTTTGCTATGGTGAAATATTTGAGTTTCCATAATTCTTCTTTTTGCCTTAAGATACTTTTTAATGTAAATGGCAAGGCCCACCCCTTGTTTATTTTTGCATTGACTGAACCCTTGCTTGCTCCTCAAGTATCATCTTGGTCTATATTTTCCATGGTTGTTGGAGTAACTACTATTCCATAAGAAATTGTTGAAAACCCTAAGTTTCCACATCAAGTAACACCATTCTTTCATACAATTGTTGGATGGTTTTTATGCTCCTCCAACTACACTAAAGAATTTCTTCAATGGTTTTTTATGACTACCAAAATTGCTTGAGTTTAAAACAAATGAAAAAAAATCACCGCCTATGGCTATACCATCCATCATATGTATGATGTTGTGTACACACACACACACATACATACATACATACCATTCTATCACTCTTCCCACCTGTGCAAAATGGAAAGAAAGAAAAAGCAAAGAAAAGGAAAGAAATGGTTGGCATTTGTGTACGAAAGGGTTATTGGTGTCTAGTGAGTGGGGAACTAATTAGCCAGAATTCCAGGTAAATTTAGCATTAAAATGGGGACTTTCAGAAGTCCGATGACCTGGGTGGACATAGTTTTGGCGATTCACTCATTAGTTGGCTGGCCACAATAGCCATAAAAAAAGCATATTTTTGTAACCATATTGGAAAAAACCAAATTTATTCAACTGGCTAAATTTAGCCAGAAAAGAATCGCGCAGGGGTGCGGGAGCGGGGTGGGTACCTAGGTCTACTTGTGGCGAATTTGTTTTTAATTTCTTTGAAAAATGACGAAAATACTTCAAAATCAGCAAAATTTCATATTTTTGGGGTTTTCTGGGGGGGAAAAAAAAGGGAAAAAAAGAAGCCAAAGTAATATTTTTTGAAATCACGGACAACAGATAAATCCATTCGAAAAATCTGGCGAATTTTTCATTAATAGAAACAAAATGTTTTAGCCAACGGGCTCAATTTCGCCAAAAAAGAAACGCGCCCCGGGAGGGCGAGGGCGAGGCGTGGCGCGGGGAGGCGAGGCGGGGAACTCGTGAAGTTGTGGCTCAGGAGCATGGGATCGGACAGAGAGGAAATGTGTCTTTTGTTTTGGGTTGGATTTTCTGGGCGCGTGGTTTGATGTCGTCATGTCGCGGCCGCTATCGTTGTTGCTGCAAGCAAACAGAAAGAGGGCGTGGGCTTCACCACCATCGTTGCTGTCAACGTCAGAAAGTTCTCACGGATCTCTTGTGTAGCAGCCACGTGGGGAAGAGAAAAAGGATTCGCGCTGCATGCTTTTGGGGGAAGTGTAGTAATTGCCGGACGCATAACTCGCCTTGGCTGCGGATACGGAGGTTTGGCTGCTGAATGAGCATCATACGTCGGTGGTGATGATGGAGCGCGCTCTTCTGCGGCTGCTGCGATCGCACGCCTTGCGCGCGTCCTGCATCTCCTCTTCCTGTTTTCTTCAGGTATTTCTCTCATTTCCCTCCTCTTCTATCCCTGGTCTTATCGCGCCCCGGACCTGGCGCCACGCAAAATGCTAGGCGGAAGGATTCCAGGGTTTTCAGACGACGATGAATGAAGGAGAGGTGATCTTATTCGGGGACGGGGGACGGGAGATAAATGATGATTTTCCAGGGATCTTTATTGCCTCCGTTCTGCCTATCTCCGTGCCTTTTTTGTGGCCAGATTGTGTGTAACCTGTGCTATGAGCAGGCATGTGAAACGGTCGGTTTAGTGCATTCTGTTGCAGGGGGGAGCTGTACCAAGGAGGTTACAACATGTACGAGCTTTGGTGTCTGCATCCTCTTTAGGTGCGTCAAAAGCACGCAATATCCTCCAGGGTTTACTGGTCTTCTCACAGTAGCAGATGAAGCTAGGTTTTAATGGCAGTCTTTGATTGGCAAGATCTTTATATAGCTAGGAAGTTTCACGTCTGCATCATCTTCAGGAGATGCTTTCAAGAACAAGTTACAGGGAGCCAATAGCCTCATTGTACTTCAGATCATCCTAGGTGGTGGCTCTGAAAATATTTGCTGTCTGTATTCTCTCAAACTTTCTTTTCTTTTTTTTCTTTGTGGGGGGCGTTGGAACCAGCACCTTGAGCTCACAGACTTTTACTCTATGATTTACAGTTGATGATATTGCTTGTTCTATCCTTGTTTTGCAGACAAGGTCTCACAATTTGAGTTGAGGTACCTGAAATTCCAACTATTCCCTCCACATCCCCTGTTTGATTTTGGAAACAGACACCAGGAAGCTGTGTAGTGATGGATTGTACAGTAGCTTGCAATAATTTGTCTAGAGTAGGGTTCAATGCATTCTCATGTTTACATGTCATCCCGATGTTGTTAGAACAAAAGCAGATCTTGGGTACTTTTTAAGAAAAAGGAAATTATGTTACTGTCACCCTTCTATGGCCCATCTTGGGCGACAACTTTGGAATGTGTAGGTTTGTACAGAGGACTGGTGTGGGTCCAGTGATGTGGGAGCTTGCTGATCCAGCAAGTAATAACATATTACCTGGTGGATGTGTACTAGGGACTTGTCAGCTTCCAGACACAAGCCAATTTGGGAAGCATGGAGCAGGGGCTTTGCAGATGTTGCAGGTATCCATTTTGAGGATAGTTTCAAGTAATGTATTTCTCACAGACATTAGTGTGTGACAATGACCACATTACACAATTATTTTTGCTTCCTACATGGCAGCATTATTGCTGTTACTTATATGCTGTTGTTCAAACATGACAATGGTCATTGTGCTCAATGCCAGAAGAGTTATCCCCTTGTGCAATATTTCTTTATTTTGGTCATGCATTTTCTTGCACTTTAGATGAGTCGGATCATTTCAACATTATTGTTAGTTGAATTTGTTTTGTTGAGTGGTTCATCACTTCTCTTCCATCATGCATTAGGGTTCCATTAAGTCCAGGTTTTCTACAAACAAAGAATTGGTATGTGAATCTTGCATGATTGGCTCATGAAGAAGCAGAAATTCAGCGTGGATCCTTGCTGATTTGCTTTAATTCTGGGTCTTTTTCTCCAGTGGAAGACATGCATTTCCCATAGACAGCATACACTGAAGCAATTTTCCCAGCTATCATTTGGTAATGGATGTCCTGAAGAATGCCTACATCTGATATTTGTCACATCCTATTATGTTTGACATTGAGCACTAGATTTGGTTCCAAATGGTTGCCATTACTTCATGGAACAAAGTGTCATGAATTGTGGATAAGTTTCCTATTCAACGCCTATGACTCATGTGCCTGAGGTTACTGCAACCAACATATTTTCCCTCGTTTTTGAATGGCAGGTGGCCCTGGGGATGTTGTTGTTCCATTCATGGGTGACTCTGTTCCAGATGGGGTTATTGCAGCAATTCTCAAAAGTAAGCAGTACGAATCTTGTTCAGAATCCAGCCACATTGTATTCCCACACATGTTCTCATATGCAAATAATTTCCATTGTACTCCACAATGGAGTGGGGATCTTTTGCACTACAGTGCTTTGTGACAAAAGATTGGATTCTGATGGATTCAGCATTTTTTCTGAACTTATATTGTTTGTTATACAACCAATGGTATGAGATATGTCGGGTTCCAGAGCCTGGGGATGCAGTGGCTGTGGATGAGATTGTTGCTCAGATTGAGACTGATAAGGTATGTGACACAGGCCTCTATGTCCTTCAATGCTGTGTATTATCCTCTCTTTGCCTGCCTCCTAATGATCTGCATGTTTTGCAGAGGTATTTAGACTTTTTTTGTAGAACTACAGTTTGAATTGGTAGACTATTGCTTGGATTTGGCAAGCTGCTTGTGGGTCCAGGAACACTGATAGTTCTCTGATGTTGATTTTTGGTTAATCCTTTGTGCTCTAAGGGTGCCTTTGATTCTTTATGTCAGGTCACAATTGATGTGCGGAGCCCTGTTGCTGGTAAAATTGAATCGGTACTGATTTCATACCTATTGTGGGACTATTTGCATGTTGATCTGTTTGAATATGTTATATAGATGCCCATAATCTTGTGATCACCATGGAGTATTTTCAAGTAAATTTCACATGTTCTTTTCTTTGAGATTTTTCAGGGATATGTCAGGATAACTTTGTATCCTTTTTTAAACTCATGATTTCAGGCATGTGAGATGGATTTTGCCCATGATTAACTCAATCTAGGACCATTTTGCGTACCTTATCCAGAGACCAGTAGTATTGTGTGATTGTCATGGAAGTGTTCTCCATAAGAAGTCTCTGAATTAGATCAATGCTATGCTCTTGTATGTAATTGTAGGTTACTGCAAAGGAAGGTGACACGGTTACTCCTGGAACAAAAGTTGCAAATGTGGCTGTAGGAGAGGCAGGGGCAATGTCAGTGCCCTCACCTCCCCCGCCTAAAGAAGAAAAGGTGGCTCCTTCACCTGAGCCAGCAGCTCCTGCTCCCCAGCCACCTCCTCAGGCTCCACCTAAGACTCCAGAGAAAGTGCCACCAGCACATGCAGCTTCCCAAAGCCAATCTCCCACAGAAGTGCATCTTCCACCTAAAGGTGGAGAGCGGAGGGTGAGGGCTATTTGGGCTCTTCTTTTGCTTAATTGTTGAGAACTGGCCAATCAATTGGTCTGCATATTAGGTTAATTTGCATTCAAATTGTCTCTTGTTATCTTCCTTGCTTCCTGTCTTTGCTAGTCCTCAGTCTGCATTGGTCATTTGTTGGTAGTGCTTTCCCTAGCTATTTGTTATTATCCTAATTGACATCAGTTTATGGAAATCTCCCAGATTCCAATGACACGGTTGCGGAAACGGGTTGCCACCCGGCTGAAGGACTCTCAGAACACTTTTGCTCTGCTTACAACCTTCAATGAAATTGATATGTATGTTTTTGTGTCTCTAAAACTATGGTCTGCTGTGAGGTATTCGTGTGTATTTTTCTATTGTATTGGCAAATGAACATTTATTTGGTTATGAGACTGAGCACCTTGTTCTCTCATTGTTATCTTGATACCATGTCCATTATGGACATAGGCTTCACCACACTCGTGCTCTGCATTTTCTTGCTTCAGGCTGTTTAAGAGCCAAGGTCCTATGTTTGATGTTCTTTAGCGTGTCTTGTAATCCTTCAGGCAGAGGGTGTTTGTGACCTAGACCCATGGGAAGAGAGTGACAGAATTGTGTACTTTGTGATGTGTCTTGTGAGCTTTATGGTTTCAATGTATTGGATTTCAGGACCAACTTGATGGACATGCGTGCTGAATACAAAGATGCATTCCAAGAGAAACATGGGGTGAAATTGGGCTTCATGTCTGGATTTGTGAAGGTCGGTACCATTCAACAGTTTTGCTCCATCATCTGAATAAAACTCATTGTCCCCACATACTCTGTCCTTAGCCAGAACCTTATCTAGTTGCCAAGCTCTCAAATTATGTTGATTTACTCCAAGCGTGGATTGATCCTTGTGACTTATTTCCAGCAACTGAGAATCCATTCAGACATTCTGTGTTCATATTTGCTATTAAGAATTGCAGCAAAATTCACCAAGGGGAATAATGCCTTGTGACTTGGTTGAATTGTTGAAAGTGTGTCTGAATTCTTTTTGGCTTTCCTGTTTGGCTGTGAAGGCAGCAGTAAGTGCACTTCAGCAGTTGCCTTCAGTGAATGCTGTAATTGATGGTGATGATATCATCTATCGAGACTATGTTGACATCAGTATTGCTGTTGGTACTGCCAAGGTGAGACAGCTTCTACCTCTGCAACTTGTTATATGGCTTCATCTAGCGAATAAATAAAGTGTTAACCAAGGATGTTTGTGTCCCAAGGTATGTGTACTGGCAGGAATGTGCCAGTTTTTGTTTCAGGAGGATGCAAACTGGTATGAGGGCTTTTTTGTGGAAGAAAATGTCTACATGGCTGAAGCTGATGGCACTGGTGCATGCTAGTGTAGACAGTATAGAGTGAGGCTGTATGCATTAGTCTCATATCAACTGTAGTGGAGATGTTAGCTCCTTTTCTTTCAGCAATAACCAGTGCAGTTGGTATTTGCAGGGTCTTGTGGTGCCTGTGATCCGTGGGGCAGACCACATGAACTTTGCCCAAATTGAGAAGACGATCAACACACTAGGGAAAAAGGCCAATGATGGCAGCATTTCAATTGATGATATGGCTGGTGGCACCTTCACCATCTCTAATGGTGGTGTCTATGGAAGTCTTATCAGCACGCCTATTATCAACCCACCCCAGGTAGGATGCTGCCAAAATCCTAATACATCTTCACTGATTGCTTCGTTACACTCCCAAGTCTGTTTTGACAAATGTGAGGTTACATTGCATTGCTGATACATGTTACATGTCATTAACATACATGTTGCATTGATGGTCACTGAACTTCCACTGAAATTTTCATTCTTGTTCAAATTGCTCTTTGGTTTTTTCTGTGTTTGTTCCATGCTGTTTTTCCTTTAAAGTTCTGCCTTCCCTTTTAGCGGATGTTCTGCAGCCAAGTAGTCACCAGTGGTGTGCTTAAAGGATATGTTCAGGGTGCAGGAAGCCCCAACCACTACCCTCTATATAGGCCTCTATGTCTTTTAGGCATAGATGCTTGCATATACAGGGACATGCTAAAATGAAATAAAAGCTCTTTCCTTCAGAAGCTTGTTGCAGCTTGAATGAGGATACCATTGACTTTTT
>Ga0116229_10003721_pt1 | contig 25117 bp, 14 predicted proteins | sample S1TSphgellanicum_3_FD_87313 | JGI IMG/M metagenome (GOLD analysis project Ga0116229, IMG submission 87313) | Host-associated microbial communities from peat moss isolated from Minnesota, USA - S1T2_Fc - Sphagnum magellanicum MG | ecosystem: Host-associated > Plants > Peat moss > Unclassified... | reverse complement strand
AGTGGGGGGGTGGTGGTTGGGGGGGGGGGGGGGGGGAGTGCGTTTGTTTGTTTGTTGTGAGTGTTTTGGGGGGGGGGGGGGGGGGGGGGGGGGGGGGGGGGGGGGGGGGCAGGGGTGTTTCTGCCCGGTGCCTAAAAAAAAGGAACAAGATTAGGCTCTGGTTTACTCAGTGGGCAGGCTGCCCCCCTGTCTCAAAAAGTGAATGCTCCCAACACAAAAGTTAAAAATACGGGTGAAATTCTGGCCTAGTAAATTTTTGGAGGTAAGTTTTTCACTTGTACAAATACGGTGTTCGCTACAAAACTTTGCACGTGTACAAATACGGTGTTCTAAATCTGCACTGCATGGTTATATACGAGAACCGCCTTGAGAACCGCCGGTTGTTTGGCGCCATTTGGTGCACCACCCAACTTTAGGTGCTTCAAACTCCAAACTGAAACTCCAAGTGTGAGTTCTTGGGGAGTGATTTTTCTCTCAGTTCAGCCCACAAAATCAAGCACACCCATTTGAGCTACAAAGAACTCTTTTTGAGTTACGGAGCCACAATTAATTTATTGAGCATTCTTAAATACTTCAGAGTTGACAGAATCTGTTCAATATCTGAATCAAACATGAGAGAGACGGATCATAGGGTAAACCGGCGGATGACCCAAACACTTAAGCACTTAGCATAGGCTGGATCCAAGGGGAGGGCTCCATTGTTTCTTGTGTCCAAACAAAACTTGAGCCCCTCCTCTTGACACATCTGACACACTAACAATCGTTGAAAATAGATTAAAAATGAGAAAGTTACAGTCCCTCAAAGTACAGGGGGTCAAGAACTCAAAAAAGCAAACCACCAAACACTATGAAGGCCAGTTCTGAAACACCCAAAAAAATTCATTTTATGTTGCTGTTGTTGTTAGAGTTCAAAGATGATTTGTAGAACTTCAGGTGGTGCTCCTATAGCACTTTAAATCGTTTTAAGTGAATAATAAAAAAGAAAGTTATGAGGTTTGAAAGTAAGAGAGGTCAAAATGAAGAAGAATGAAAAAAAAATGCATTTTGCAATTGAAAAAACATATTTTCTTTACTGCTCGTTTTTTTACTGGTCATCCTTTGGCTTTCCATTTCAAAGATGATTTGTAGAGCTTGAGAAGGTGCTCCTATAACATTTTGAATCACTCAAAATGGAGTAGAATTGAGAAAGATCTGCCAACGTGTTTGGTCATAGGCAGGTGATCGGTGATGGGCCAATTTACCCTAGAAAAAATATAAAGCAAATTCTGGCTGAAAATGCTTGTCAAAAGATCACCATTTTAAACCTTGTTCAATAAAACTTAAAACAGGGAAAAAAATAGAGCGTTTGCTCATCAATCCTGACTTGAGAACCTTCTCATAGCCTGAACGTATTGACCTGCATGATGCACCTTAACATGGGGTCCATGACTTGGCACAATTGGCATTCATGGATTTGTTCACTTAAGTTTTGGGTTTTTACATTTGAACATTCATTCTGCTTTTTGCAATGAATGAATCATACCATCATTGTCTGGATTTCACAATTCTTCATTCGCCGGCGACTACTTGTGAATTCCTGCCACGAAGAAAAAAAATGATCAATTCATAACCCATAATTAATTACAGCAAAACAAACTCATTCCAAGTATTGGAATTTCCACCAGTTTGTGTGGGAACTAGATAGAAAGGCAGATGTAGAAGTGAGAGTAGTCTAGAGAGATTGAGAGAACACAACATGCTCAACCTTAAAGAAAGTGGAATGTCCAATGACAACGATGACAGTCTCAGCCCGAGCCAGTAAGAACTGCCTGAAAATGCCCGCTCGCTTCCTCAGTTCTTCTGCAAAACAGGTAGTTTATGATGTTGATTCAGCTATTGAAGAGAGTTCTCAGACTTTTGGGATTTTTTTTGATTGATAGAGAGTATCGGGTACTCTAGAAAGTCCACTAACCCATGGGTTCGGTACTGTGAAACTCCTCCTTCAGTGCATCATTTGGAAATTCAGCAGGGGAGTACCACCAAATTTCTGGAAGTGATTCAAAAGACAGCCATGGAAACTCTGCTGCTAGAACCTGCAAATTGCAATTACACAGTAATATCCCTCAACAACAGCGCATCATATTCTGGAGAAATGAATTTCAGTGGGGACTGAATTCTTCACAAAAAGAGAACAACTCAAAAAGACCTTGGAGAACTACACATCAGCTGAATAAGGATCTTGAGAAACAGGGTTAAATGGTTTGGGAGTGTTTTGCAAAGGAGCAAAAAAAAAGGGTTTTTGCAAGCCAGTATGATTAGGGGCCTTTTTTCTATGGAAGTGTGAACAAACCTTTGGAGGTCGACCAACATCACCTGTGCCAGAAACATGCTCTGTATGAAGAGCTGTAACTTCCACAGGCTCTTTGCCTTCCTGAATATTACAAAGTCCATATAATACATCAGCAATCCACAACGGACAAGGTCATGGGTGGGGATATTAGACAAACATCAACAGTGTGTGAAAAGTATTAGAATACAAACCTGCGCATGAGGAAATGCAATTTGAAGTGTTTGCAATGCACGCCTTAATGGTGATGTCAAAATCTACACTCAAAGTATCCATCCCAACATCCCAGAAGAAAATCAGTTAGTCAACCCAAATTCCACAGTTGTGACACAAGACAATTTCAAAAGCAAGAGCCTCTCTCTCCTCCATACAATTAGTAAATATAAACCCTAAACTCATGCATAGAGGTTTGAACAAGTTTGATGCAAAATCAATCTCCAGTGCCCACCAGTTCAGCCTTCAATGCCGCCATCTTTGCTGATATATTTGAGGCCTGCAAAGAAAATGGAGGATGAGCAAAGTGGTACTCCTCCTCAGACCTCATTAGAAAAGCTAAGATGTGTTAGAGAACTCAAAAGAAAAATCTAGAAAAATTAGAAGGAGCAAGTATGTACCCAAAACCTCTCCAAAACCCTAAATCTAGCAGCCCAAAAACTAGCAGTAAGTATTTACCCTGAATTTTCAGGCAAAGTGTGTAGAACTGGAGAGGGCGGGATGGATGTCTCTCACCTGCTGACGTCCAACTGCGGTGAGATGTATATCAAAATTGCCACTGCCAGTGTACATATTTTGTCCAGGAAAAGTCCATAATGAAGTCTGGCCATGCCGCACTAGATGCACAGTCTGCAATCCAAGTCAAAAAAGGGATTTGTAAAACAGTTGGGAAAAATGGTCATAAACTTTTTAAGATTTCACAAAACAGGGGAGGTCCATGCTATTATATACAGAAGCACCTTTTTAGGTCGATAGAAGAGCGGGAATAGTGACTTTGATTTTGCAACAGCTTCTGTCTTCACTGGCATTTCTAGTATGGTCACTTTTGAAACTCCAGTGCTGGTACATGTTACAGATTCCTTTTTGTTGGTGGTACTAGTTGCACAGTGTGCAATGGCTCCTGCTGAAACTTCTTCTTCTTCTGTTGCATCTTCTGGAATGCATTTGCTTGAAGTTGTTGTTCTTGCTTCTTCCTCTATTTCCTCAGATTTTAGTCTATGGAAAATGATACAACAAGCAATTTTGAGCCACCCCAATTCACAATTGAATATGAAACAAACATGAATTAAGAGCTGCAATTCAGGGTATCAAAATGCCTCAAATTTGGCCATTTGCAGGTCACAGTGGCAACAAGCTTCACACAAAATGCTCAACAGAAAACCAAAGACTGAATCCAATTCATTTATGAGGTCATTCAACAAAGTCGTTGCTGCACTACTACTATTCACTCAAAGATTCAAGTCAGATCCAAGGCGACAAAACTCCAAAATTTTATTCCACAGAATCTACTAGCCCCCAAAATGGAAACTCTGTCACTCTCAAATCACACATTTTCTCTGCAATTTGCAACTTGAAGTCGATCCCCCTAATAACCCTAAAAATCTTATTAAACAGAATCTAGCCCCCAAAAATGCAAACTTTGAAGTCACTCTCAAATTACACATCTTCACTGCGATTTGCAACTTGAGGTCCACTTCCAAAAAACCCTAAATAGTTTTTCAACAGAATCTACTCGCCCCCGAAAAAGCAAACTTTGGAGGCTCAAAAATTACACATTTTCTCACTACAATTTACAACTGTGATAAAAAAAAAACCCAACCGAGTAAATCTTTTGCACTTCCCTGCAGTTCAAAAACTCTAGATCAAACTCTACATCTTCAAGGTCTGTTGCAATCAATCAACAAGGGGGGAAAAAAAAACACCAACAAAGATTCACTACAGAAATATAAAACACAAAACAAACAGGCAAGAAGAAATCTTTTTTACCTGAAACGAGTATCATAATTTTGCACCAACAACAAGTGCGGCACTTTATTTGTGTCGAGATATGAATCCAGACTTCGTTTCATCATGGCTTCCTTGTATGTACCCAACAAAACTCTGGATGTTAGCTTGAGCCCAGGTGCTGTCTAAACCCTAAACCCTAAACCCTAAATCTCTACAACCTTAAACTCCTAAACCCTAAACCCTAAATCTCTACAACCTTAAACTCCTAAACCCTAAACCCTAAATCTCTACAACCTTAAACAAGGTGGTTTTCACGTACCAGTTGACAAAAGTTTTTTCTTTTTTTTTTAAAAATTTCAATTTAAAAAAAATAAAATAATGGTTAATACAAGTTCAATTATTTTCAACTTGAAATTTTTGTTTTAGATTTTTTTTAAAATGATTCAAAAAACATAAAAATAACAAAGACTGGTGTTTTTCCTTCAACATTTCACAATTTTCATAATTTCACAATTTCATCTTGTTTAAATGTGTCTTCAATTTTTTCTAATTCCTCTTCTAAATCTAGATCTCTTTTAATTAACTCTAACAAATTGAAAGGTAATTTATAAATTATTTTTTATTTATAGAAATCAAAATTTTCAGATTGTCTAATTGTAAATGACATCTCCTTAGGATTGTGAGTATGCTCGTTAAAAAATAAAATCCTTTTAATCTCAATTTGTAATCTTACAATGTTTAAGATTTGACAAGCCAAAAAATCCACATGAACAAAACATGGTTTCATATCTTCCCCACCATTGTGTGATATACATTCACATGTTATTTTTAAAAAATTATTCCATAAGTTTTATAATATATATATTATTATTATTATTATTTTAATGTTTGATTAGGGTGCATTTATAGGACTATTGTAATAAAGGATACATCTCATGATTTGAAGATTCTCTCTTTCAACATCTTTCCCATCACTAACACAATAAAAAAACCAACATAATGAATTTTTATTATTACTTTTCCACATTTTTTTTCTTTTTAGCATGCAATTTTTGCAATTTTATTTCCATTTTTTCATTTGCATTTCCTTCTATTCCACTATTTTTTTGTTTGAAGACCTTCTTCCACAACTTTTTCCATGGTTGAAATATATTTCATGTTCACTTTCGATTATCATTACATTTTCATTTCATTCAACATTGTTGCAAGAAAAGTATTCAACAAGTTGAAAAAATTAAAAATATATAAGTTTTGCCAAATGTGGGTTTTTTAAAGTTCAAATTATCTATGCTATATGAAAATTAAACCCTAAGGATATATTACAAGCATTTACAATGACAAATAATTCACTTTTCTCCTGTCTCTTTATCTTAAAAATATGTATCATAGCAAAAACAATTGTGCAAATGTTAAAAAGGCAAAATACTTAAAAAATAAAACTTGCACACAAAAAAACAATGACATGATTAATGTATCAAAAAACCACAAACAAAAGACATAAGTGCAAAAAGAGAAAAAGAAAAAAAGGGAAAATAATAATAATAATAAGCATAATTAACACAAGTATGAAGGACTAGAAAAAAGGGGAATTTTTTTTTAACTAAAATTTTTTTTGAAAAAGAGGAAAAAATATTAAAATATTAAAAACAAAAAAAAACTCAAATCGAAGAAACCATTAAATAAAAAAACAAAAAAGAAAGGAAAATAAATAAATAAATGGAACAAACCATAGAACTTTAAAAAAAAACACAAACAAACAAACAAACAAAAAAAAACCCCTATTGAATGTGAATGGAGAAGTTTGTTGTAATGGAGAGGAACTTTTCCTAAACTTGCAACAAAAGTTCCTTTTAAACTTACAAGAAGAACTCCTCCTAAACCTACATAAAGCAAACTAAGGTGGGAGGTATTGATATGAAGATGAGCAACAACACAACAATATGATAACATGTAATGACCAATGACCAAAAAATGTGTGATGATAGTTTATATAAAGGAAGGTGGCATGGAAAAGAAACTTTTGCTCCCATAATGGCTTTAGAGTTTGCAATGTCATTTTTCCTTCAAATCTTAATTTTTAAATAAGGAATTAAAACCCCACCCTTACGCTTGTTAATATTGAATATATAATACCTTAACCTTGTTATTTATTAATACCTTGATAGGGTATCCTCAAAAAAAAAGACTAATTTTCAAATTACTAGTTTTCAATCCAATGAAAACTTGCAAGTGAGTTTGAAGGCTCGGTATCACCATAGTGATACATGGAAGTATTCAAGATGAAAATGGGCTTGAAACCTTATTCAATTCTCATCTTTTTTTATATACTCATCAACCTAGGACATTCTATATGAAGAGTGCAAATTACCAAAACAAAAAACAAATCCTTCCTTCCAAATATCCTCGATGGAAAACCTTTGTTGTAGGGCTTTCACCCACCAACTCTAAAAAACTTCAATATTGAAATGTCCTATCCTTCAACTACATTAGGATATTTCTTAGAGGTTGTTATGTGCTTGAAAAGACCTAGGGACCACATGAAAACAAAACAAAACAAAACTTGAGAGACATGCAAAATGCTTTTGTATTTCTTGAGGCCCACATGCAAAATGAAAAAGAAAATGAAAGAAAAAAATATGACGATTTGAGTTCAATCTTGGAGAAGGAAGGTGAACCTATATGGTGTTGGAAAAGGTTTAAAAAACTAATAAGGAATGCCTTGGTAACTTAAAAAGTCAAAAATAAGAATTATAATAGACATTTAAAAACCCAATACAAAGAACTTGCCCTTGTAAAGCATTAGTTTTTTAGTAAGTCTTAATAATTGATGACATTCCCTCATTTTAAAGCTTCCTATCATGCCTCCAATTTTTTTTTGCCAAATGGATAGTCCCATCACTTATGGATTCTCCCAATGGCCATCCCCTAATATTAACATAAGAATAGTTCCACACATGTATAGTATGTGGCACTACAAGAATATTTCTCACATCCAAAATTAATTATTTATTTTTACCTAACCTTGTTGGTAAAATTTAATTTGAAACTACAAAAGTTTATTGATTAAAAATAGCAACCCACCAAGACCACTCAAACTATCTAGCCAATCAAAAGCGGGTGTTGAACTTTGTTGTACCTTTTGCCATCCTCAACATCTTATGTAAATTATTGAACAAAAACCATTTTATTAAACCAACCAACATGTTTTGACTTTTTTTTGTCCAAAAATTACTATACGATGCATTAGTGGAGTTGTTTTAACCATAGACTAATTACATGATTGTAAATTTCCAATAAGTGGTTAATGAAAGTAATAGAAGTGCCAAGTTGTGTTTAACCCAAAATCTCTTTCAATCTAGTAAGTCTTTCATGAATTTCAAACTTGTAAAAGGATGGGGTCACCATCCAAACATAGGTGGGCAACACCATTAACCATAAGGGCAACCCCATCATAAATTTCCCATCCCATGATTTCATGATGAAAATTGTGCGAAAACTGTTATCCTATTTATGGTTGAAAATGTGGTTGAAAATGTTTTATCTTATTTATACATGCATCATACATGTCGACATCCATGTGCAAAAAACATGAACCTATGAAATAATAATTTTCATGTGAACTTCAAATGAATCAATGAAACTAATAAGTTTGTGATGGGCCTTTCATTTTGAAAAGAAAAAAATCATGATTATCAATTTGTTCATTCATAGGTTCATACATTTTACACATGAAAATCATGTGTTAAAAACACATTTGACACAAGCATAAATGTGTTGATGGATGAAATACAAACTTATGAATGAACAAATGTTACATGAATTTCACGTCTTTTTATAAATTTATGTGTCAAATGTGTTTTTAATGCACAATATCAGTGCATGAAACGTATGAATCATGAATGAATGAATTTTGCACAATTTCATTGCTACTAAAAAATGCTAAGTTTGTACAATTTATTTCATTGTTTAATATGATATGGTTGTCAAAAGTCTGTGGGGTCAATTTTTGGTCACCAGCTTCACATTTTAATATTCAACATGTTCATCTTATTCATGGATCTTTTGTGTTGTTCCTCTACCTTTAAAGTTCAAATAATTAATGTAGATATTAACTTCACTCCCATCATTTTAAATTGCTGAAAACATATAAGGAACAAAGAAAATATTATGTTTATAAATAAAATGTCATTTAAAAAAAAAAACACATTATGTGATTTCAACATGTTTTGTGTTTTTTCTATGGTTTTTTTTGCCTCTAGAGTTGCAACTTCACTTGTGTTGGATTTATCATGCCTATTTTCCATCTCTTGTGTTTTCATAAAAACTTAGCCATAATTGTTTTCTTAATTTAACTAAATTTGGAAAGCACCTTACATTGAAAAAAATTTGCATGCTATTTAATTTGTGAAAATTATAGGCTTTGGGCTTTAAGGTATAAGATTTAACATATTTTGGTGTGGGGAATTATCATTGCTGATTCCCTCAATTTTGAGGCCAAGCCTTTTTTTGTGTGTAAAATGGTCTTCACTTTTACATTGCACAAGACCTTCCCAATCAAACGTTCCCAAATTTATGGCCCAAGTTGATATTAATGCCTAGAATTACATAATATTTACTATTTTCCTTTAATATTTGAAGGAGTTTCACAAAACATAATTTTCCTCTTAACTTTTAAGGCATCTTGCAAATGTTTATAAATTAATTTCAAAGGTGGGTTCGAACTTCTAAGAAGTAAAACACCAAGTGACATTTCCTAGTGCATATGAAAGGCATTTTATATCTATGAATATGAGTCCTTCTAATAAAGAAAGGGGATAATATGCATAGTCCTTAAGAGTGTGATGGATCTTACCCTTATTTTAGGTGTAAAATCCCTCCCACTTTTAAAGAGCAAATGAAAGAACAAGTCCTTTCCTATGCTTTAAATCTACATATGTTTTGGTTTATGATAATCAAGGCCTTGTATTTTACAATGAGTATTATGGGTGGGGTCATTTTTAAAATGTGAGCTAGATATGATTATTGCCTCATCCTACACCTCTAATTTGAAAAATATCCCCCAACCTAAGGCTTTTACCCTACACATAATCAAGTTCCATTACACCTTCCAAAAGAATGGGAGGTTTATAGTAAGATTCCAAGGAAGTTTGTTTAAAACGATTAACATAATTGATCTGAACAAAATTTGCAAAATACATATGGACAAAGGCATTTATGCAAAGAAGTCTTCCAATGAATCCAACTTTTTTTTGGTAGACATCTTGAATAGGACATTTTAGGTTCAACATGGTTTTCATGTTTTCAAAACATTTTGTTTAAACTTGAAAAACAAGGATAAGCTTAGTGGATGACATGGATGATGGGAGGACAATAGGGATAATAAGATGGTGGGACAATGATTAGGGATGTTGAGATTTTTAGGGCAATTGGGGGTGATTAGGGCATCATGCAACATTGAAGAAATGTTAAAGATGCCAAACAATACCAAGGAAATGCTAGGGCATGCTAGACATCGTTGGAAAGATGTTGAAAGGTATCAAGTTGCAAATGTTTGAGGATGTTAAGAAAAACATTTACCAAGCATCAATGGGACATTAAAAAACATCAAATAACATCATGAGATGCTAAAGGATGTCAAGTAGAACTAGGAAAACTCCAAGGGGTGTTTCCCAATGTCATAAAAACTTTGGGGGATGTTGGAAAAACTCTAAAAGTTGATAGGGGCATCAAAAAAATGTAGGGAAATGTTAGGCAACATTAGGGAAAGGAGGCAGTACATTAGGGAGCACTAAAAACCCATCAAGCATGGCTTGGAAATGCTAAGGGATGGCGGGAAGAGGTATGTCCGAACCCCAAAAAAAACCTTTGGTAAAAATATTTGAATTTAAACACTTAAAATTGTTGAAGATGCATGGAAGGACATTATGTACATCCTTCTTAGCAACCTTGCATTATAAAGAATTTTTTCTTGGAATTTCATTAAAATGAAATTTGAAAAACATTGCTCAGCAAACCTTCAACACTAATATATATATATAATAAATTAATAAATTAATTTCTCTCCAAAAAAAACCTTGTATGGGATGCATGGCATTTTGGTCAATTATGTTATAGATCTAAAGGAATCAATCACAAGAAGATTTAGTCAAATTTGGCTATAGGTTACCTATTTTATTATTAAGTAAGGCAATTTTTTTGTGTTATCATGTTATGATTTCCAAAATTACCTTGCCACGTTTGGTGTCATTATATTTAGGTCTTAATGAGTTTAGGTGCATTGAAGTGGTTTTGTAATGTTTGGACATATGGTGTGAGACTTATTGAATAATGAATATTGTTTTTCATTTAAATCAAATTATTTTAAGGATATTGGAGCATGCTCAAGTGGTACTATTAGAAACCCTTTGATGATTAAGGTTGCACGGAGGTGATTTCATAATTTTTAGACCTAACTTGTTAGAGATATTCAATTTTGATTAATTTTTCATTCATAAATTCAATCAAAATCAAAATTTTATCTTGTAATGGAAATTAAATTTCAAAATTAGGTTCTAAGTGGACTATTAATTTGTTAATTAATTGATTCATTAACAACCTAATGAATTAACTTCATTAAGTCATTAAGTTTGATAATGCATTAATTAATATTAATATATGACTCCAACTATGCAAGTAGTAACGAATAGGGCAAGAAAATGAGTAACAAAGGATTAAGGAGTACAACTCAAAAACAAACAAGATGTTACATCATCCATTATGGTTTGGAGCCCTTTTAAATAATAATAATAATAGAAAAAAGGTACGAACTAGGGAATCTTTTTAATAGTGAAATCTTGTGAAGAGGGATGGTAGAAGGTTTGATTAATATATATATATAAATGATACAAGGATGAGGTGATGTTAAAGGTAAAAAGGTGGCAAAGAAGAGAAAACAAAAAGCAAGTGCCCATGCTTAGGGTTTTGCATTTTGCCATTTGCAACAAAACACAAATTGAATGCTACAAGTGCACACGTATATTGTGTGTGTCAAAGTGTAATGGCAAATTTGGGGATTATTTATTGCTCAATTCCATAGCAAGTGCCTTAAATACAAGTTTTTTTCTTTTGCAATGTCCATGATGAATGTTCATCTTTCCTTGAAATTGTTTTCTTTAAAAGAATATCCTTTTATTTTGAATGTTTAAATTGAAGGTTTTTCCCTTTTTTTTCTTTTTTTTTCTTTTCCTTTGTGCATCTTTTCTTTTAATGTTCATTTGTGTTATTTTTGTAGTTTTTCATTGGATTTGTCTTTCCTTTTTTTTCTATTTTTTGCCTTTTATCTTTCCTTTAGCCCTTTGCAATGGAAGCCTTGCCCTTGATTGCCATTGCATTGGCCCTTGCTTTCTCTAGGTATCCCATGGGGATGCCTTTCTCCCCTCTTCCATCCCATTCTATTAAGGCTTATAAAGCCCATGACTTAATTGATCCATTGTCAACATTCAAAAATAGGAATCAAACCATTTCCCAATGCAATGTGCCTTATTTTATTTATGCAACCCCATTTATGCGTTAAAGCATGGCTTGTCACCAACGCATGAATAGGGTCCCTTTCCATGTCATCTCACAAGGAGTCTAACTTGAAGGCATGTTGGAAAATATGTGTAAACTACCAAAGTCCTTGTTCCCCTTGTTTTAACCTTGGCCATTCAAAGACCATCAATGAATTACAAGTTGTTCACAACTAGATATATCCATGTCATGTTCAAACTCCTTGATGGATTTTTAATCAAATTTAGACTTGGATTTTTTTAAAGATTTTTTAAAATCAACTTTCATCAAGTTTTTTGCATATTTCAAAACGTAGTTGGTGGACTATTAGGCATGTTGTTTGAGCACCTTTAAATCGATTTGATTTTTAGGATTCAACCAATGAGTTTCCCTAGTTGCCTTTGGTTTGTTCATATGTTGTTATGGTTCATATCTTTGAGAGCATAATTCCTTGCCTTTGGTGCCAAAAGGCTATTAACGTTGGCCAAACATATTGGTGACACTTGGCCTATTGTAATAATTGAGGTTATATGTTGGTCGATGAATTAAACATTTTGCCTTCAATTTGATGATGCATTTTTAGCTCATTTATCCCCCCGTCAGTTTGGGTTGTAGTTATAGGAGGGTATGAAATAGTGGTGCATGGTATGTAGGCGGCCCTAGATGTTCACCTTAAATGGATGGTGTTGCAAATAGATGTTGTGAATACCTTCAACACATTTTCCATAAAGTTGTATTCTAAGAGCCCCATGTGGTAGGTGTTGGTTATCCTAACTCATCCCTTTCATTTATTCATTTAATTTTTCACAACTCCTTTGAGGCATGATCATTATCAATTCTTTGATTGGTATCCATTAAGGCGGTATGTTAAGTGGGTCTTTTCACCTTTGCACATCTTTGAACATTATGTAGTTCAATGAATCTTTTTCCCTCTTGTTTGTTCCTATCCATTGCAAATGACATTCACATCATTGGTCTTGTTCTCATTATTTTTCATTTTTTGCCATTTTTTTCCCCATATGGTTGTGGTGGGCCTCATAGTCCAACTTTGCAACTGTGCCACTTGGTCCTTTTCCTAATTTCTACCTTCCAATTGGTTTTTGGGTCAAAGCATGGTTGGGGTACTAAAAAGGATTGTTTTTTTTATATCTAGTGGACCCCCTCACTTAAACATGTTGCAACTTAATGGCACATTCATATTGAAAGTTTGATTTTCTTCATGGATAGATACACGGTTAAGGTTTTTTTTTTGCATAACATGTCAAATTTGAACAAGTTTTAGGATTCCTACCAAGTTTTGGGAAAAAATCTGAGACTTTGTTTCCTAAAGAAAAAAAAAGTTCAGGGATTCATATAATGAATGTGTACACAAAAAGTTTTGGTCCAAGATTTTTGCCACAAACACCTTAAGTACTAATATACATAAAATGTACGAGTGTGACAAAAACCAAGTTCCCTATTATAATGTAAATTTTTTGAAAAAGTAAAACTTTTAGGAATTTTGGGCCATTGATAAAACATGGCCCACATTGGATAAATTTTACTATTTTTACTTTCATAAGTGAAAACAATAGATATTTTAAAGGCTTATAGAAAATTTGGAACAAAATTATTTTATTTGACATGAAAAAAGTGGAAATTTAAGACATGTCATAGGAAAGCTGAATTTGAGAGTCTTATGAATGAATCCTTATGTTTCAAAAGGGGTACCCCAATCATGCTTGGACCCTTTTGTACCTTTTCAAATGATATTAAGGTTTTGGGGGTTCTATTTGGTTCCCCTACTTCACCTCTTCCTTTAGTTAGGATGTTTTAGTTAATGATGTGTCCCACATAAAAGCACTTTTGAAGTTAGCGGACATCTAGGTGGCTATTGGGATCCATTTGTAATGTTTTGCCAAAAGACCATCTTATCTTTTTCATTCTTTTCCCCCATTCAAAATCTTTCAATTCAAGTTAGCTTCTCTTAATTTGACCTTCATCCAAATTTTTCATAGGGTTTTGGTCTAAATTTTACAGAATGTCCAAGGCTCCCTTAGTTTGTTAACATGTTTTTCTCCCCATTTTTAAGGGTTGGATAAATTTCATTTCCATTGAAGTCATTGCCCCAACAATTTGCTTAGGATTGGGGGCTTGGCCTTAATCATTGTTTCCAAATTTTTGTTTGATCGCCACCCATTTTTATTAAAGGTTATAGTTGCAAATGGTTCAGGTTCACTTCCACTCCAAACCCACCTAAAGCTAGCATGCAACTTTTTCCTACATGTAATACAAGCTTGCATTTGAACAATTTTCAAAAAAAAGAACAAATTGTTTTCAAAAGAACATTTTAAAAGGTTTACACAAACATTCCTTTTTCCAACATCATCTTTGACATGTTATTTAATTCTTGTTGTGCATGCTTGAGATGTTGCATATGCCTAGATTTAGATGTTTGGTTCTTCATTCACCCAATCATCCCATAATTTCATATCGCTTCAAATATCTTTTTGTCAACACTATGCTATGTGGGTCCTCCTACATCCTATAGCTCTTGAAATGGCCCATTGCATTTGTGGCCAACCTATAATTTTGACAAAGATTCACCTATTCTAATGTTCTTATGGTGGGGAATTCACTACAACCCATGATGACATTCAAGATGTTTTTACTTCCATTGATAAAAATGTTAGTTTTCATAATTTGTGAAAGCATACACATGTCTTTCCATTGCTTTCCCTAAATTAGTCTTCACATTAACAAGCATGGATATTGTTCTCATCTCAAATGGTGTCTATGTTCTAACTAATGTAATCACCATCGATCCCACTTGTGCAAATATAATTTTTCAAGCTATCATTTCTTGAGTAATGGTTATGTATCAATTGTAATACAATCATAAGTTAGGAAAAGGTTGAATTATACCACAATCAACACCTTGGGGAGGTGTTTATACTTCTCACCATAAAAGCTTTTGGATGCCTACATCAACAAGTTGACAATTTTTTTCATCAATGTGTTAACATGGTGCATTGTTAACAAAGGCTTCAAAGGCCCTCCTATTTCAAATTTATAAGAAAATCGTGTGAATAACTTTATAAGAAGTTTAGGTGGCCTCTATAAAAAATGGAATAAAACATATTATTTTTTAGTAAACTTAATGTTTGGTACAATTTGTTATAGTTGAAATAGAATTTGATTTGATTTTTAAAAAATTTATTCCTTCATGCATATCTAATGTATGTCTTTTTATTTGCAATGAACTATAACCAACATTCCTTCAAAAATCAACCTTCAAGTGTAAAGGTAGAATTGTTAATTTTCCCACCAAAACATCTCTTAAAACAAATTGTAGGGGAGGACTCTTTTAAACTTGACATTCTTTAAATTTTCCACTCATTTATTTGTTGAATATACTTTAAGCAGCCAATGAGGGGTTAAGGACCTAGATTAATCTTTTGAGACTTCATTTGTGCACTTATGCTGATGGGTGTTGTCTTTTTGTTGGATGTTGGTCTTTTCTTTCTATAGTACCTCCCTTTCCCTTCTAGATGGGTGTTTTTTCTTTTATTTATTTAATAACATGGTTTCATCATATATGCACACAACGAAAACAATGGAGTGTATGTGTAATAATTAATAACCAATGTTGTTTGGTTCTTATGTTTTAGGATTTAAACCTCAAGTTGCAATTTCAACTTTTTAAAATTTTTGAAAGAACTTTTAGTTTTGGTTCAAAGATGTTTAAATTTTTTTACAACCTCCAATCTAGTTTTAGAGTAGTTCTTCACATTTCAAGACTCCAATTCAAAGGTTAAAAAAAAAAATCCTTAGTGGGTTTAATTTTAATATTTAGTTCTACCTATCTAATTTTACAAAGTCCAAAGCTTAAACTTTTTTAATTACCTACTAGTACAACCTTGAAAAAAATGATCACCTATATCAACTGCATGTCCACCTCGCTAACCCCCACCTTCCTCAAAAACTTGCACCTTGAAACATGTTCTAAAAATAACCATTACATGCTAAACGCCAACCCCCAAATTTATTATTCAAAAAACTATATTCCTAAAGAAATAAAATCCCCAAAATAAAATGTCTAACCCTAATTAAAAAAAACTTTCAAAGTTTATTTCTTTCAAAATTAACAAATAAGAAATAAAATAATATAATTTGAAGAATTAAAACTTGTATAACTCATGTGTGGGGGTTGGTTCCAAGTTTAGTTCAAATTGGAGGTGGTTTTGAAAAAATTGAAAACAAGTAGGGTATTAGAAAAAAAAATGAAAATTAGGAAGGGTTTTAAGCTAATTTTCACTTTAAATGCTTTTTAATATCACCTATGGTGATACCTTTGTTTAACACTTGCTTGGAGGTTTCCATTGGATTGAGAATTGGTAATTTGAAAATTGGTTTATTTGTTTATTTATATTTGGATGCCTCGTTAAGGTATTTATAAGTAACAAAGTTAGGATATTACATATTTAATAGTAGTAATCCTAAAGGTAGTAGGTAGGGTTGAAAGGTTTTTTTTAAAGGAGAAACAACACCATAGACTCCAGAACAATTGTGGGAGAGGAAACTTCTTCTCCATGCCACCATCCTTTGTATAAACTATCATTCTACTCTTTTTTTTCATTGGCCATTACATGTTGTTATATTGTTGTAGGTCTAGAAGGAATTTTTTTCCATTACAACGAACTTTTTCGACAACATTTAATAGGTATGCTTTATTTTTCTTTCTTTGTTTTTGTTTTGTTTTGTTTTTTTTTTTGGTTTTCTTGTTTTCACTTTTTTTTTTAATCCTACTTTTGTGGGTTTTCCTTATGTTTTTCTTTTTATTTATTTTGTTTTGTTTTTGTTCCTTTTTTGTGTTTTTTTTTTGGCCTTTACGTTTTTCTATTTGTGATTTTTGGTATATTAATCATCTCATTGTTTGTTTTGTGTGCGTTTTATTTTTCAAGCATTTTTATCTTCATACATTTGCACAATTGTTTTTGCCACAAATGTTGAATCTTGTGGGATAAAGATAGGAGAAAAAAATGAGTTATTTATCATTGTAAATGCCAGTAATTGTTAGGATTTAATTTCATATAACATAGATAATTTGAACTTTAAAAAAATTACTTTTGGCAAAAAATATCTAATGTAATTTCTCCACCTTGTTGATTATTTTCTTGTGAAAAATGTCAAAGGAAAATGAAAAAGCAATGATAATTCAAAATGAACATGAAATATATTGCAATGGCATAATTATGAAAAAAGTTGTGGAATGAAGTCTTCAAATGGAAAATAATAAAACAAAAGGAAATATAAAAAAACGAATGAAAATAAAAAGTGCAAAAATTGCATGTTCAAAGAAAAATGTGGAAATGTCATAACAGATATGCATCATGTTGGTATTTTTATTGTGTTAATGATGGGAAAAATGTTGAAAGGGGTAGTCCTCAACTCATGAGATGTATACTTTGTTACAATAGCCCTCTAAATGCACCTAACCCAAACAATTTTTTAAAAAAACCATCTTGTAATTTCTCTAAAAGTACCATTTATTTTTTATTGAATTTTCAATGTAGAAAATATTATTTCAATTTTAGTAACTCCTACACCATAGGTCTAAAAAATACAAAACCACCATAATGCACGTGACCTCATCAAGAACTTTCCAACCTACCAACATAACAACCTTAATTTCCTTCAATGTTAGAGTTTTTATTGAATTTTACGTGATGAAAATACTAACAATTCAGTTATTTGTGCCTTGTAGGTCTAACCATTATCTATTTATGAACTAAATTAGTCTATTTGTTTATTAATCATGTTGAGATATCCCAAATCATGGTGCTTCTAGTTGCACTCTTTGTAATGTTAGAAAGCCCTTAATGAGAAGGGGTGCATTAGGTTGGTTTCAATATTGAGTAAATTCTCCAACATAGATCAAAACATTGAATATTGAAAAAAAATTCATCAAAAATGTATTTAACTCAAAAAAATAATTATGGGGAACTTTGGGCACATTTTTGATATTGTTGAAAACCCTTCATTGAGTAGGACATGATGAAACGATGTGAAATTTTTTTAACCTAAGGTGTAGGAGATATTGAATTTTAAGTAATTTTTGTGATTGAAAATTCAATTAAATTTTTAAAAATGGTTTCAAAAAATAATAATAATTGTGTAACTAGTTTACACTTGGGCCAACAACACAAGCTACATTAATGAAATGTGAAATCATCTTGGTGTTCCCTATTTGTTAAGGGCTTTTTTAGTGGTATGAACAACACAGTTGAAGCTATTGTGGTTTGGGATGTCTAAACACAACAAAACAAATTAAAACACAAAAAAAAAATTCTACCTTCCTTTTTAGACTAATTTTGAAATTTGATGGAATGTGGTCCTTTGCAATCCCAAATCTAGATTTTTAATTCTTCCAAAAAAAACCATTCAAAACCAGACCAATTCTATCTACCCACACATAACCCAAGATTGAAAAATTTAAAAGTATGAACATTGTACAACCAATAAAAATTGGCAAGTTTGATTCAGAACTACACCTACCTACAATGTTTTTTAAAAATAAATTTTGACAGGGGTTTTCATTTTCAATTTTGTTATAAGGAAAATATAGCAAACTTTTTCACACAAAAAAAAAGAAGAAAAAGTAGCTAAATTTACTTTAGGAAAAAAAAATTCAAAATCTTCCCAATTTTGTTTTTTAGTAAGTGTTCAGAGAAAAAAACACACTGAAATTTTGTGTGCTTGTAAAGTAGAAAAAAGAAATACTTGGGTGCACAGACAAGGTTTATTTTTTTAGTTCCAATTATAGCAACTAGGAATTGGTCCTTTAAGACTCATTTGGCTCATAAGGTCGTGTAGTATTATGAGCTAAACCTGCCAACATTTCAATGTGACCATGGGTCCTATCAAAAGACCTCCACTCGAGGCTCTTTGCTAACATAGATAACCATGGATTGTAATCAAAAGATTATTAGGTTGATGCTAACATGTAAGAAATGGAAAATGAATTGAGAGCAATTATTATGACAATTTCATTCACTCCAATTTTAATCAGGGTAGGGAATGGGTAGTCCAAAAATATGCAATTAGATTAAAAATTGGTGCCAAAATTTTTGGGATTAGGTTAACTATGTGGGCAACTAAGCACATGGCCAACGTTGTATTTGCTGATGAGTAGGAGAATGTGTACCTTTTGGGTGTAAAAACTAGCCTTAATTAACTAGGAGTAAAGCAAGGAGTCTTGATTTTCCAATGATGTAATCACATGGTTAAGGTAAGTTGGGAGGGGGGTATTTGCTGTATGTTCATTAATATTGTGTACTAGCAATTATGCTTGTTGCCACTTCCCCATTTAGGAGAAGGGTTCCAAATGGGTCCGTTCCATTGTCCATGTCTCACAAGCAAGAAGGTACCCGTTCGGGGAGACCTTCTTCCATACGTAACTTATCACTCCAAGGTTTTTCTCTTTGTATTTGAAAGCATCTCCCAGTTTGGATGCTTTTTGTCAAATGGAAGGGACCCTCCACAATTCAAAATAGAAAAGCTTTCATGGAAGGCCCGCTCCCATGGGCCTCTCTTCATTTTTGGGCTTATGGGCTTAGGCTATTCTGCTATGATCCTCAAATGAAGGGAGGCCTTCTCAAGCAGACCTACATAACAAAAAAATTACCGTAAAGATATTCATGAGCTCTCATTTTTGCACCCATATAAACTATAAGCAACAGGTTTTGTTAAGGTTTGTTATGGGCTTGTACATTTGATCAGGACCACTTTTGAAATTAACCGGTAGATGTTGGAGAAAGTTTAAAATACAGTGGGGAAAAGTGGACAAAAATTGGTTCACCCTGATGTTTAGGGGTTAACTAGATCAAACACCCTAGATCAAGTCTTCAAGATAAAGGCCAAACAACCATACAATTAAAAAAAAATTGTCTTTCAAACCATGGAAGAAAACAACGATTTAAACCATGGAGAAATTCATCCAACCAATTATATATTTCTGTTGTGGGTGTACTAAGCCTGTTAACATTTCGAATTTTTAGAAAGTTTCCTCAAGCTAGACAGACATTGGTCCTCTAATTTGGACTACAAACTATAAACATGGCATGCTGAAAAATTAATATTAAAGAACTCAGAAGGCTGAACAGATGAAAAGGAAACCCATTTAAGAGAATTAAAAATCTGAAGAATTGCAGTAACTGAAATTCCATCATACCAAACTCCAGAATTTTCTTTAGAAGGATAAACTTTTTTCAAAGCATATTGTAAGAAATTACTACTTAGATTTCTCTAAGAATCTCTTGGCAACTGCTAAGTTAGCTTGTTTTATTTAAACCCATGCAAGAAATTTTAGGCAGCAGCGGGAGCTATGTATACATATGTACGTTTGAAGTCACTTAAATGGCATCTACTTAAGTTAATGGTGGGTTGGTGATGTTAGTTAATGCAGATTAATTTGAGCAGCAGCAGCTAGAGCCCTACAGATCGTGTGTAATTAATGTACAGGCAGACGTATGCCATGATTAACTTAACTGGGCTCAACTGGTATACTTTAACTAGTGTAACTTGTGTTAGTAATACCACTAGTTGTCAAACTGATATTTAATTCATTGGGTGTATTATTAAACTAATTTTTTTTTGAAAAAAGTTCTTCTTTAAGTAGGGTGGGTTGCTTGTTGGTTCCCACCTTGCTTGCTTGAAGGTTATAAAATAAAAAATGGTCATTTAATTCTGTCAACAAAATTGCCAAATTAGGATATACAGTTTTCCATTCATGTGAAAATTTCTATATTAATATTATGGAGGTATTATCAATTAATTTGATTTTGATTTTGATTTTGATTTTTTTTTGTTATGGGTTACTTGTTACTTCTCACTTTGCATAAATCACTAATCAATGGGGGGGGGGACTTTTGTCACGGAATCCCCTCCATTGTCATGTGCACCTACTGCTGGAGGCAGTGATAGAAACAGTCTCCATTCATCCACAGCGAATAATCTACCCAGGGACTTTTGATCACATCATGTAATCGAAACAGTTTTCATTCATTAATTCATCCATAGTGAATAATCTGTCCAGGACTTCTTCCATCATGGAGTGCCCTCTTGCTCTAGCTTTCAAATTGCCATGCTCTCAAACATACCGCTCTGCTCTGCTCTTCTCTTCTCTTCTCTTGCTTTCGCTTTCAAATTGTGATGCTCTCAAACAAAAAAAAACTGTGTGCATGATGATGTGTGTATAGGCCTACTACTACTCCTGCAGGTGCCAAAGAGATAGAAACACTTTCCACTCATGCATAAGGGAGTAGTAGTGAGTAATGTATGAGGGACTCTTAGACATCATGTGATAGAAACAGTTTTCACTGGTCCGTCCGTCCATGATGAAGAATACTCTAGTGGGGACTTTGGTCAAGGAATCAATCCACTGCACTTGCTTTCCCTTTCACCACAATTCTGATTCACAATTCGCTTTCATCCAATTGTCATGATGAGCACGTACTGCTGCTGCTGCAGGAGCTTACAGACGTCGTGCTGCTGCTGCAGGAGTTAAACTTAGTGATAGAGACAGTTTCCATTCATCCATAGTGAATCATCTACCGTCCGGGATACGTACACTTGGTGAGGGGAATCCGCCTCGTCATGCGCACCTACTGCGCGGTATCTATATATACCTACAGGCTTCGCCGCGGGAAGGAGACGGCTGCTGTCGCTGTAAACAACCTGGTGCAATCTCTCTCTCTCTCTCTCGTGGGTGTTTTGTTTTTCTACTTTACAGACGCACCCGCATCGGCATCCGAGCTGCAGCAGCAGGTGTGCAAGGCAAGGGAAGGGAAGGGGGAGTTGCGGAGGTGAAACCCAATAGACGTGTTCGGACCAGTGGAGGGCGCGCTTTTCGTGAACGGGGAGAAAGAAAGCTGGTAAGTAGCGTAGATCGAAGCTTTTGCTTTGCAGGGCATTTGCAAATGACGAAAGAAAGAAAGAATTCATTGGCTTCTTAAAGTCTGATGCGAGAGCTCTGCTTTTGCAGTTGCCGGTATGACCCCTACTTCCATGCATGCATGGCTCTTTGCTGCTGCTCCTCATGCGCAGCAGCTGTTGTCATCCAATCTGCCGCCTTCTGTTCATGCCTTGTAAATTGCTTGTTCGCGATGCTGCTGATGTGTAGTGTTGTCCTTTCCGATATGCCGTCTTCTATAACTGCCTTGTTGTTGCAGTTCTAGTCATGAAGTTGATCTGCTTCTTCCCGTGGGATGTGCAATACTGATGATGATCATCTGGGCCTGTCTTTCCCATGCAGCTCTTTGTGAAGGAGTACAGCTACAGTAGAATAACAATAATGTCGGATGAATGGGACTTTCAGCGCATTCGGAGGTTTATGGACGAGCAGGCTGCTATGCCTGCTTCTTCACTTTTATGCGTGAATGCCGCCGATTTCATTCGGCTACTACCGGCAGCACCTCGCGGGCCCTGCAGTACTATGGCGGCCGAAACAGCTGGAACGAATTCTAGGCTCAAGGCGCCTGCTGCTGCTGCAGTGGAGCTGCAGCCGGTTCAGCAAAGTCCGTTGATTACGTCTTATATGGAAGCTCTGCAGGCCGCTCCTGGCATGCAGCCGTCGAGGAACAGATCATGCGAGGCGCCTGCTGCAGATCAATCGAAGTTAATCTTTCAGCAAACTGTTCGCGCGCCGACCTTCACGGAGCTGGTGGTTCAGGCGTCGTCGTGTGTGGAGGAGATTCGACATGATCTGCAGCACGACGTTGCCATAATTCCGCCTAAACATGCACAGAAAAGATACAAGATGTTTTCGTGTGCCGAGAAGCTGTTGAATCACCGAACTCTTGCCCCAGCTTTGAGGGAGGCTGATCAAGCTCATGCCATGCCGTCCAAAAGATCAGGGAAGGCAGTTTATAGGAAGCAGCCGCAAACTGATCATGAAGAACCAAACTTAGAGTTGCGCCTTGGGAACGGCCACCTGCATAATGTTGACGTGCAAGGGAGGACCTTCCTACATTCTAGAGCTAAGGAACTGCAACTCCAGCGAGCAGCTGCAGCATACCCTATAAGCTGTCACATCCCCATCGAAGCCCCGCGGCCAAGTCCGAATGAGTTTCAATACCGCGTGGAGTCTCGCGCCGGCATGCTGCAGCAGGTTGCATCAGCATTTTCCAGACCAGCAGCAGCTGCACCTCCTCCGATCATTGGATCAACCGTCACCATGCTGCCGGTATCCACTGCTGCTGCTGCTCATGAAGATCTCCGATTGGGCGAGCCGCATCGCGGCGCGGAACAGCTGCAGGCTTTGAAGGAGGACGCAAGAGCAGCTGCTCTGCGATCATACAAGCGGCAATTGATGACCCGATCTGCATCATCATCATCATCAGAGATGCCCATCGTATTGCCGCTCGTGCCCTACACTACCATTACTGCTACTGAATCTTACAAGGGACCACCTCATCAGAACTGTAGTGCAGCTACAACCACCATCCGCAACGCCACGGTCATCGGTCATCCTGGTAGTGCGGTCATGGGCACGATGGGTCCTCATCCTCAGATGATGTTGAGTGCGATGGGTCCTCCTCCTGTGCCTGCGATTATGGGTCCTACAGCATCTCTGCCGTCGTCACTAATATCAACGCCCTTTCCTCTAGGCCGACCATTACCATATTTGCCGGGCGATCTGTCCTTATGTAAGTACAGCTACGTGCCTTTCCTTCTCCTTGTGCTCTTGCAGCTTTTCATGGATCATCCGACTCCAACAGCTGCTCCTGGACTTTGTACCCCGCACCCACCTTTTCATGCAGTATTGATTCAGGCCGGGATGTACGTGGTCATGAGTTTTGTACTTGTGTCGAATATCTGAATTTCCAGGATTTTCAATTGCACAATTTGGCAGATGGGGAATCATACATCACATACTGTCCATTACATGCATGCATGCAGTCCATCCAGAGCTCTGTAAAATTTATATAAGAAATCATGAATATTTTTTTCAGCTTTGTATCTTAATAACTACACAACAATTCGCCTAATTTGTTAAGAATTGAGCTTTGATAATTATGTATATATATAGGATTTTTTTCTGTGTACATCAGGATGATCTACTGCTGCTGCCTGCAACAGCTCCTCCTCACGCAGGTCAGCAGGAGGAAGTTGCAAATTGCGGCGCACTAGTGCAGATCCCCGGCCGGTCGAGGAATGCTCCAGCCGTAGCTGCTGCTACTACTGCAGTAGTGGTAGGCAAAGTTCCAGATTTTTGGGTTACCCTAACCAAGTTTGCTGTGGATTGCAAGTTTTCCGTGGATTGGAGTGATGCGGAAAATCATAATCAGCAGCAGCAGGTGCAGCTTGTGAGTAGAATATAATACTTCCCTTACTCATCATCATCACAAATTTTTTTGGTTTGATGCAAATTCTATCACGAAATTTGCATGTTCAAAGAGATGATTCAACTCTGCAGTGCTTCATCACATATATTTGTCTTACCCTATTACACTAGATATGATGGATACATTCTGCAATTTAAGTAATCAAACTCCAAAGAGCTCATGAGTTTTATTGGAATCAATGTGTGTGTGTGTGTTTTTTTTCAGGTGCTTCCGGAGGTCATTAGCAAGCACCTGCCAAAAGAAGCTGTGACTTTGATTTTAAGAGCAAAAGTGGCAGTTGATGGACATAACATTTCAGCTGCTGCTTCTTCTTCTACTTCTTCTCCACACTCAGGTGTTGGTGCAGGTGCTATTGCACAGCATAATGAGCCGATAGACTGGCCAGTAGTCTGGAGACCTACAGCATGGACATCAAGCATATGTGAGGGGTGGTCTCACTTTGTGAAGGATGGTAAGTTGGCAGTTGGTGATTTTTGCAGGTTCCACCAGAATTCCCTTGACAAGAATCTCTTCGAAGTTGAAATCACCAGACCCATCACACTGTGATCCAGATGAAGAAGAAGACGAAGACGAAGAATGCTGCTACTGCTGCACATGCTGTTGCATTGCATGAATCTTATTAATTCAGTTAAATACATGTGATCAATCTATCTATTGGAAGTGAAAATGGGTGTGCAATTACATCATGGGTAGAATTTTCTTAAACCTATGACAATATTGTTGTTGAGAGGCTTTGTTAATTAGCACTCTAATTAACTGCAAGTTTCATTTCAAAGTAGTTATTGCAGTTGGTTTTTCATAGGTACATGCATAAAAACAATTTAGAGATTATCATGTTGGGGGGGGGGGGGGGGTTTTTAAATTTTTTTTCTAAATTTTAGATATTTTTTTGGCCGGGGGGGGTTTTTATTTGTTTTTTCTTTTTTCTTTTTTCTCT
>Ga0116229_10003720_pt1 | contig 25117 bp, 29 predicted proteins | sample S1TSphgellanicum_3_FD_87313 | JGI IMG/M metagenome (GOLD analysis project Ga0116229, IMG submission 87313) | Host-associated microbial communities from peat moss isolated from Minnesota, USA - S1T2_Fc - Sphagnum magellanicum MG | ecosystem: Host-associated > Plants > Peat moss > Unclassified... | reverse complement strand
GGGCCGCTCTAGGTTGTTGTTTGCAGAGCATTTGTATCAGCTCAAGATGCCCGCCTCAATCGAGCGATTCCAGTCAGGCTGAAAATGCTCTAAAAGACTTTTGCTTGGCTAGGGCCGGGGGCAGGCCCCGGCCCTTCACTATTCTACGCGGCCGCCGTTCCACCGCGGCGATCGGCCATGAACTGGTCGAATTCCGCCTTATCCTTGGCGGCGCGCAAACGCTCCAGATAGGCCTCGAATTCCTTTTGTTCCTCTTCCAGGCGGCGTAACGTTTCGCGGCGGTATTCATCGAACGCGGCATTGCCGCTCGATCCGCGCCGGCTGCCGCCGCCGCAACTCCAGCCGCTCCTTGCGGATGCATTGTGCCAGCGCCCGCGCGCTTCATATTTCCAGGCGCGCATGCGCCCGCTGCACGCCAGGAAAATCAGCGCCGCCAGGCCAAGCGGCCAGAATACCCAGAAGCCGAGGATCGTCAGCGCGATCCAGGCCCCCTTGCCATACTCATCGAGGCGTTCAGCGATCGGCATCGGATGCTCCGTGTGAATGTAAAACACATTAACATGATGGGATGGAGGCGGTCGGCCGTCAAGAGGCCGCCACGCCAGCGACTGCAAATCCTATGACGACAGCATGCCGGTAGCCCCTTTGGCCTAGGCTACAGGGCCGAATAGCCAATGTGCCGCTTCACGAGCAGTGTTGGTTGCATCGACGGGGAACCAACGGGATGAATTCCACCACCACCATCACGACCGCTTTTCCCCACCGCCAGCGACGTGACGGGCGGTCAACATAGCAGCATGCCAGGGTACGCCGGGCGGCATTTTGCCCGGCTTATCAAAGCTTCATCCGATCATTGAGGTCAAAATGCGCCAATTTTCAACGATCCCTCGCCGGCCACTACCGTCGCGTTATCCGTCCCGGAAATCGGCCAATTCCATGCGCCTCGATGGCACTGCCGGTACATTGATCGTAGCACTCATGGTGGCGCCCTGCGTCCTTTTCGTTCTGGAAAACCTGGACCAGATACTTGACGGGTTTCGTGCCGCGTTCTAGCCCTCACGATGCTCGTTGCGATTTCCATCGGGTATCGTGACCGATTTGCCGATTGTTCATTCTCCTCTCCTTAACTCGGCGGCGCCTCACGGCGCCGCTTTTTTTGTTGCGAAACACTGTGACCGACGGTTGATGCGGCTTGGGTGCGCCAGGCGGGCCGACCACCGCGCCACTGATCTCAACGGCGCTGAGCCATCGTCGGCAAATGAGCGCGTCGGCACGCCGACAAAGGTGCCTTTTCAAACAAGAACTCAGGGCCCGTTCGACCCTTCAGCTCAATTCAGTTAATGTCGAACGGGCCCCACGTCCCGCTTCCTCGGCCGCCGGTGCGCTGAACGCGCGCTTCGCTGCCCTTCCCGATCGCCGGTTCCCTGGCCTGGCCCTTCGTCATCCATCCAGCCTAGGCCGTCGGGCCGAATGGCTCCGATGCCCTGAATTTCGCACACTTCGTGCATCAGCTGGGGATGATTTCAATGCACACACTCACCGCCGTTAGCGCTAACCTGTTGCGTCGCATCGCAACCGGTACGAGTCTCCTGGTGATGTTGCAGTGCGCGCCGGCAGATGCGGCCATTCGCGACGGCGCGAACGATGCGCTAGGCCAACAGGTTATCGTCTATGCAGAGCAGCGGATTGGCCAACAGGTCGGAAACGGCGAATGCACCGATCTGGCCGAGCAGGCGTTGGCGAAGAGCGGCGCGCGCAACGAAGATTCGTATGGCGTCGTGACGCCGGACGCCGACTACGTTTGGGGCACCAAAGTGGCGCTGTCCGATGCACGGCCCGGCGACATCTTACAATTCCGCAACTTTCGCACCAGGACAATCGTCATTGAAGCCGGGCGCGAAACCTGGTTGGCTGGCGAACGCGACCACCACACCGCCATTGTCGAGGCCAATCTCGGCAATGCGCTTGTGGTGTTGGAGCAGAACGTCGAGCCCCTCGGCCAGGTGGTCCAGCGCTCACGCGTTCCTGTTGCATCTGCAACCTATTCGGGTGACGCCGACGGCCGGCCCAACCCCTGGGCGACCACATCGATCGCGGTGGCGGGAACGATCAGCGTCTACCGGCCACAAACCGCGCGATGAGATTTGCCGGGCGAGGAGGGACGAATTTCTTTTTTGAAAAGGAGAAACAAGACATTTTTTCTTGTGTTGAGCCTTGTGGTGCAAACCTGACGCTCGCTACCGAGCGTCAGGAAATTTGCCCCAGCAAATCAAAGGCTAGTGGTTAAAATCTGAGGACTCCTCCCGCAGATTTTAGCCACTGGCGGCGCTTGAGAAGGACATAGCGGTTGGCCTTTCTTCTTGCTTCTTGAGCGCCGGTAGGCTCAATATAATTTTCTCTTTTGCAAGAAAGACCTGCTTCCTTCCGCAATGCGCTCCCAGGGAAATGACCGTATGGCGCTGAGACGTCAATTGCGTGCGTATTTGGAGGTAGACCCCGAGAGATGGCAGGTCGAGTTGTTCGGGCTGATCCTGCGCGCGACAATCTTGTTGGGCTTCCTGGTGTATCTGCCGAGCGTCTATAAAGCGCTCCAGTCCGGTTTGTTTGGCCTCGTTGTGTTTGATACCATTGCCTTCGCTATCATCATCGGTGTTCAACGATATGATCGGGTCTCGTACCGCACGCGCGCGGCAATCTACTGCCTGATTTTTTATGGTCTCGCCGCCGCGTTACTGGTTTCGGTGGGATCGATCGGTCAAATTTTCCTGTTCGGCTTCTCGATCATGACCGCCCTTCTCCATGGGCTGCGTGCCGGACTTTTCTCAGCACTTCTCAGCTCGGCGACTTTGTTTGCGATCGGCTCACTCGGCTACGCGGCTCCACCCATGCTGATCACCAACTGGCACCAGGGGCTATTTGGGTGGGCGACGATTACCCTCAATTTCAGCCTGGTCACTGCCCTGGTTACCCTGGCGGTGGGCGCAGTGCTGTCAGCGCTCGACGATGCCTTGAAGCGCGTGAAGGCCCGCACCCGCGATCTCGTCACGACATCGGAGCGATTACAGGCGATTCTCGACGCGTCGCCAGTCGCTATCGCGGGAAGCGATGCTTTTGGCATCATGAACGTTTGGAACAACGCGGCCGAGCGGTTGTCGGGATTGAAGGCGGCCGACCTGATCGGCCGTCCGATACCCGATAGCCTGCGTGACCTTTCGGGGGAGTTCGGGCGCAAGACCGATCTGATCAAGCAGGGCGAAATCATTTCCGGCATCGAAGTAAAGCGGCGTTTCGCGGGCGGGCGCATTGTCGATCATATCTCCTCCGCCGCCGGGATTTTTGATCCCGGGGGCGCCTTCCTCGGCATCGTTACCGCCACGATGGACGTCAGCGCCGCCAGGCAGGCGCAACGCGATCGTGACGCGGCCGAAGCCCTGATGCGTGAAACCGAGCGAAAATACCGCACGACCCTCGATCTTGCGCCGGTCGGCATCATTCACACCGCACCCGATGGTCGATTCCTGATGGTGAATGATTTCTTCTGTGACCTCCTGGGCTACACACGCCCCGAATTGTTGTCGTTGAACGTGTACGCGGTCACCGATCCGAAGGATGTCGAGGCGACGCGTCAACGATACCAAGGCGCGCTGCCGGCGGGTGCCGCCATTGGCACCATCGCCAAGCGCTATCGCCATCGGAATGGCAATACGATCTGGGCGGAGGTGATTTCGGCTGCGGAACGGGACGAGAACGGCCAGGTGCATCACTTTATGTCGATCGTTAACGATACAACCGCGCGCCACCTGTCGGAGCAACGGCAACTCCAACTGTCCGCTCAGCTGCAGCAAGTGCAGAAGATGGAGGCGATCGGTCGCCTGACCGGGGGCATGGCGCACGATTTCAACAATCTGCTGTCCGTTATGCTCGGCAATCTCGATTTCCTCGAAGCAAAATTTCAATCCGGCAGCGAAGAGCTCGAGGCCACGCGGGAAGCGATCAACGCGGGTTGGCGCGGCGCCGAGCTGATCCAGTCGTTGCTCGCTTTTGCCCGCCGCCAACCGCTGGCGCCAAAATTGACCAATCTGGCTGATGTCCTGCCGGCAGCGGCGCGATTGTTACGGCGCACGCTGGGCGAGGATATAACGCTGGATATACAGCTGGACGAGGTGCTTTGGCCGGTGCTGATCGATGTGGCACAATTGGAATCGACTATCCTGAACCTTGCGGTCAATGCCAGGGACGCCATGCCGCGCGGTGGCACGCTCACCATTGAGGCGCGCAATCTGTCAGCTTGCGAGGGCGCAGCTGAACCCAACGCGCAAGCGGCGTCGGGCGATTGCGTGGTGATTTCGGTATCCGATACCGGGATAGGCATGTCCGCGGACATCGTCGCGCGCGTCTTCGAGCCCTTCTTCACCACCAAAGGGGCCAAGGGAACCGGCCTGGGCCTCAGCATGGTGTATGGCTTCGTCAAACAGTCCGGCGGCCACACCAGCATCCATAGCGGGGTCGGCCAGGGAACCACGATAAATATTTACCTGCCCCGCGGAGCTGATGGCGCAACCGAAATCCAGGAGGCGCCGCCACCCGCCGTGGTAACCAGCGTGCACCGAACCATACTGGTGGTCGAAGACAATAAGGGGCTGCGAAACCTTGTGGTCCGTCAACTGAACAATCTCGGCTATCACACCCTTGCGGCGGCCGATTCCGAAGCGGCAATGAACCTCATCCGAAGCAATGCGGTCATCGATCTGCTGTTCACCGACGTTATCATGCCAGGCGGCATGGACGGCTGGGCTCTCGCCCAAGCCGGTCGCGCCGTGCGGCAGGACCTCAAGGTGTTGTTTACGTCCGGCTACACCGCCACCGCGGCGGTGACGGCAAATCAATTCGGCGCCGGCCTGCTCACCAAGCCCTATCGTCGCAACGAATTGGCCGCCCACGTGGAGAGCGCGATCAATTATGTCGAGCCTGTCGGCGGTTAAGAAGCGTAGAAAAGACAAAGGTTCTTTGGTTCTTTTTTTCAAAGAAGAACTGCTGTCTTACCCTTCGCTTTCCCTACCGTGAATATCATTCGCGCGTATGCTGCAAGTAGATCAGCAGCCCCGCTTCCAGCAGATCCTCGGGCGCCATCGGCAGTTTTCGGCGCGCCCCCGCAGCACCCCCCACGAACAGCGACGCGATGCCGTGACAGAACGACCAGATATGCAACGCCACCATCATGACAGGCGGTTTCCTGTCCTGCGGCAGGGACGCAACGACCGCCTCGGCCGCGCTGCGCAGCACGCCGAAAGCGCGCTCGCTGGCTGCCGCCAGGTCGGCGTATTCGTCCAATGCGCAACCCGGTTCGAACATGGCGGCGTAGGCCGCCGGTTCGCGCCGGGCGAACGACAAATACGCGCGCCCGCAATTTTCCAGCGCCCGCAACGGGGTCGGCCTGCCATTGTTCCAGGCCGCCGCAAGATCGCTGGCAAACTGCACAAACCCCTGCCGCGCCACTTCGGCCAGCAAGGCGTTGCGGTCGCGGAAATGCCGGTAGGGCGCCGCGCCGGATACGCCGACCAGGCGCGCCACCTCGGCAAAGCTGAATCCCGCCGGCCCATGCTCCCGGATCAGGTGCAGCGCCGCCTGCACCATCGCCTCCCGCAAGTTGCCGTGATGATACCCGCGCTCGCGCCTGTCGCCGTGCAATGCCATGTGATGGCATTGTACATCAGGTCAGGAAGAAGGCCAGGGGCTCTACGCCCCGGCCGTCTTTACCTACTGACTAGCCGGCGACACGACCAGGCAGCCGCCGTTGTGGTGCGCCAGGCGGTGGCAGGCGGCGACGGCGGCCTCGTGTGTCATGCCGGCCAGGCGGGCGCGGTAGAATGTCGCGTGTCCGTTATGGCCGGTGGCGACTGCGGTGGTCGCGTGGGCGACCATGCCGTGCGCGGCGCCGGCGGCTTGGACGGCGAGCGCATGGTTGGCGTAGGCACCGACTTGGACGCCCCAGTTTCGGCCGCCGAGTTCAGCGCGTTCGGACGCCATGGCGGGCGAAATCAAGCGGAAGGTGCCGGCGTGATGCATTGTCGCGGGTGTGGCCATGGCGACGCGGACTGGGTGTGGCTGGGCGTGCGGCGCGAGGCGCGGCCCAGGGCGGGAATCAGGGCGGGAATCGGGGCGGGGATCAGGCGCCTCGGCGACTTCGATCGGGGCGGATTCGTGCCGATGGCCGCGGGTGTGCAGCGCCGCGTAGCGTATCGCAGCTTCGTGGCGGCGGCGCGCGCGGGAGGCCAGCATTGTGGTGGCGTGGCGCGCATAGCGTGGGCCGGGGGGGATGTTCAGCGGGATTTGGTTAACCGCAAGTTGCTCCGCGGGGGATCGTGTGCTCGGCCACACGCCGGTGATGCGGTTGCCGATCATCCAGACATAGCGACGTGTTTCGTCGGGCAGCGGTTTGTTGTGGACGAGGTAGTCCTGCAGGCGGTTGGGGCCGGCATTGTAGGCGGCGAGGAACGCCGGGGCGCCGAACGCATCGTACATTTCGCGCAGATAGGCGGCGCCGGCGAGGATGTTGTCGTGCGGCTCGTAGGCATCGGGCCCGAGGCTGTAGCGCCCGCGCATTTCGTCGTAGGTCTCGGGCATGAGCTGCATCAGGCCCATGGCGCCGGCCGGCGATGTAGTGAGTTCTCCGGTGGCACGAAACTGGTAGCCGGCCGACTCGACCTGCATGACTTCGCGTATCCAGGTGTCCGGCACGTCGAAGCGGTGCGAGGCCTCGACAATATAAGGTCCCCAAGGATCGGTGGGCGGGCCGGGCGGCTGGTAGCGGCGCTTGGCGTGGGCCAGGTAGTCGGCCGCCTCGACCTGCGGTGGGATGACAGGGGCCTGGGCGATTTGCGGATGGCCGGCGCAGGCAGCGAGCCCACCGAGGGCGGCTATCGACAGGCCAGTGCGTATCATTTTCGGCACCCTGAGAGCGCCTGTCCACCAGCCGGCCGATCGCTGCATCCGGTCCCCCTCCTGAGGTGCGTTCATGGCGTGCAAGCTGCGCCGCGCAATTAAACACACCGGTGTGTCAAAATGCCGTAAAGAAATATTACCGTTACCGCCCTGCCTGAACGACAGATCATAAGTCCTTAACCAATCAGCAGGAGTCCCGCAAGGAACACTTGCACCTGAAAAGGCCCGGCGGCGCGGAACCTGCCCGGAACCCGAATGTGCAACACTCGGTTGCATTCATGGTGGCAGCCTCGGCTCTCGCGTGGTTGCGGTGTGCCGGCGGATGGAGTAGCGGCCGAAAAGTATGGATCAGGCATTGGATCACACGGCGCCGCTGCTGCCGCCTTCGCACATGGAAGTCGGCACCGGGCCTACCAACGGCGGCCGTGTCCGCCAGGCGGTGGCCGACGTGGCCGATGGCGCCGCGCTGTGGCGCCTTGGCCTGACGCTGGGCTGGCTCGACATCAAGCTGCGCTATCGCGGCTCGATGCTGGGGCCGTTCTGGCTGACCATTTCTACAGCGATATGGATCGCCGCCATGGGCGCGCTGTACAGCCTTCTGTTCCACATGGACCTGCACGGCTACCTTCCCTTCCTGGCGCTGTCGCTGGTGCTGTGGACGGCGTTTGGCGGCCTGGTCGGCGATGCGTGTAACACGTTTCTGCAGTCGGAAGCGACGATACGCGCCATGCGCATGCCGTATTTCGTGCACGCGGTGCGCGTGGTGGTGCGCACCGTGATTGGCCTGGCGCATAACATTCCGGTTGTGGTGGTGGTGTTCGCGCTGCTGGGGCTGTGGCCGGGCCGCGTGGCGTTCTGGTGCATTCCCGGACTGGTGGTGTGGACGATCGATTCGTTCGCCATCTGCATCGCGCTCGGCACCCTTTGCGCCCGGTTCCGCGACATTCCGCCGATTGTAGCCAGCATCATGCAGATTGCGTTTTTCATCACGCCCATCATGTGGCAGCCGCAACAACTCGGCACGCATGGGTGGTGGCTCAAGCTCAATCCGTTCTACGATTTGCTCGAGGTGGTGCGTCAGCCGCTGCTGGGCGCGGTGCCGACGGTGCAGATGTGGCTGGCGGCGGCGCTCTACAGCGTGCTGTTTTGCGTGCTGACATCGATGCTGTTCGTGCGCGTGCGCGGGCGGCTCGCGTTCTGGATGTAGTCGATGGCAAGCATGGTGGTCGAAAACGTTTCGGTCGATTTTCCACTCTATCATGGCAGCGCACGCAGCCTGAAGAAAACAATGTTCGCGCGTGCCGCGGGCCGGCTTGGCGAGGACGGCCAGCACCGCACGGTGGTGCAGGCGCTGCGCGATATCAATTTCGCGCTGTCCACCGGCGACCGGCTTGGCCTGATCGGCACCAACGGCGCCGGCAAGACGACGCTGCTGCGCACGCTGGCCGGCATTTACGAACCGACCTGCGGCCGCGTGATCGTGGATGGCGGCATCAACGCGCTGCTGGACACGCAACTCGGCATGAATCCGGAACTGACCGGCCGCGAAAACATCCTGCTGCGCGGCCTGTATAGCGGCCTGGGCCGCAGCCGCATCCGGCAGTTGGAAGAGGACGTGCAGGACTTCGCGGAACTCGGCGCCTTCATGGACCTGCCGATGCGGATGTATTCCAGCGGCATGGTGGTGCGGCTGGGCTTTGGCCTCGCCACCGCGATCAACCCGCAAGTGCTGCTAATGGACGAATGGTTCATGGCCGGCGACGCCCGCTTCATGGCCAAGGCGCGCGGACGGCTGGAAAACGTGGTGCAGGGTGCCGAAATACTGGTTTTGTCATCGCATCAGAACGACGCCATCCGCGCCTGGTGTACGCGGGTGATCTGGCTCGATCATGGGCGCATGCGGGCCGATGGGGGGGTGGATGAAGTGCTGAGCCTCTATATGGGGCAGCAGGCGGCGGCTTGAGGGCACGTAAGGAAGAAGGAAGTCGTTCTTTTTTGCAAAAAAGCACCAAAAAACTTTTGCTATTTTGCGGGATCGCTTGCTGCGGCTACTTGTTTGTCCGTGGCATGGCAGCGGCGGAAACACTGCCGAGTTATGTCGTCGTAATTCCCAGCCTTCACAAGCGGCTTGCGGGAAATCCCCACTATAATTACGCGGATCTTTATGGCCTGGTGGCTTCGTTTCGCCCCGATTTTGTTGGCGTGGAAATACGGCAAGAGGATCTGGGGCGTTCAGACAGTTATTTGCATCATAATTATCCCGAGGAGATGGTGGCGCTCGCGCGGGCTTATAAGGGTCGCGTATTTGGATTTGATTGGCTGGGCGAGGAATTGAAGGGGCGGCAAATTCCGGACGATTGGTGGACCAAGCAGAGCCGGATCAAGCAACTGGAACGCGCTTGCAATTCGGCCCCGCCGCCGACGTCGCCGAGGCTGGCGCAGCTCGGTGCGCAACTTGACGCATTGTATCGCCAGCAGGACGAGATTGTCGGGACCGCGACCGCCGCGTCTCTCGCGGACGGACGTTACGACAAAGTTACGGCTTCGTATTACCAAATTGGCGCCGAGCTGACGCGTGGCACGCCGTGCGAGGCGGTCTCGACCTGGTTTACGGCGCGCGATCACGAAATATCCGCAAACATTGTCAAGGACGTGCTGGATCATCCTGGCCGCCGCATTGCCATCGTAACGGGCGTTGACCACCATGGCCCCGTCATTTCGGCATTGTCAAGCGAGGTCAGATCGGTCGTTATTGTACCTGTAAAATAGTAAGAGTGTTTTGCTTCGCTTTTTCAAGAAAGAACTGCTTTTTCCTGTTCATTTCAGAAAGCCTCTTCGTTTGGCTGGCGGATGGCGCTTCGCTGATCCGCCCTACTTCGCAACGGTCAGGCGGGTGGGCGGCATCCTTGGGGGTTGAGCACGCGGCTGGTCGAGGCGGGGTGACGGGTGAGCATTTCGGGGGGGCGGATTGGGCGCGTTACGAGATCGCCGCCGCAGTTCGGGCACTTGCCGTGCAGTAAGTTCTCGGCACAGGCGGCGCAGAAGGTGCATTCGTAGCTGCAGATGCGGGCGTTCGTTGCGGCGGGCGGCAGATCTCGGTTGCAGCATTCACAGTTGGGACGAAGTTGCAACATTGCCGACTCCAAAGTGGCAGCGTTTGTGTATTTATTCGCCGTTTATCAGACGGGAGGGCCAGCCGATGCGGACAAGCAGACCGTCCGGGCCGCAAATGCCGACTTCGTAGAGGCCCCATTCGCGGTGGCGCAGGATGCCGCCGGGACGGATAATCAGGTCGTCAACGCGCGCGGCGATGGTGTCGACTTCAGGGGTGCGGATGAATACGCCGAACGGGTTGTTCTCCGCTGGCACGCGCCAGGGGCCGTCTCCCGCCTGGATCAGGTGCACCTCGCAGCCCCATCCGGTCATGATAATGTAATTTGTGTCACCGCCGGTGCGGGCGAAGCCGAGACGCTCCCAGAACGGGATTGCGGCTGGCAGGTCGTTGCTTGGAACGATGGCGAAGGCGCCGACGGGTGGGGTTTCGGACATAGGTCAGATCCTTTTCACTGAGTACGCCGCTGGGTTCAAAGTGGTTCCGAACAGCGTGCCGTCCACGTTGGTCAAGCCGGCAAGAGGCAGGCCAATGTCGAGGTTGAAACCGAAGGCATACACCACGGCCCCGTGCTAGTCGCCGGGTCAACCGACTACACCGTTCCGCAACCGTCTGGCAGCCCCTCGCAATTTGGTGACCCGCCGCCGGCCCAAGTAACGCCGTAAAGAATGCCGCCGACCATGGTCAGGCTGCCCTTGGGATAGGCGCGGTTGTTACCATACGCCGGGAAGGCGCAGAGCTGCTTGTAGGTGCCTGCGCGGGCGGGTGCGGCGGTTCCTGCAACGGCGACGCCGCACATCAGGGCAGCGCCGCACATCAGGGCGAGGGTTGGCGCGCGGGGTCGGAACATGGGGACACCTCGTTACCGTGCGCCGGCTCTCGTGGGCCGATCGATTGGAAGTGGGTCATATTCATGGAGGCGCGTGCAAATGTCCATCGGGGCAAGGCGCGTGAGCGTGCAGCGAAAGCATGCGTTTGAAACACAAGCCGTTCGTGAATGCGGCGAGCGCGACCAAAATAGCAAGAATTTTTTGGTTCTTTTTTTTCAAAAGAGAACCACTTCCTTTCGCTGCTGTGCCTAACGTCTATTGTGTATATCGTGCGGGCACGGTGAGGGCGTTGGCGAGGAAGCCGGCGAGGGCGGCATTGAGCGCGGTTTGATTGGCGGCGGAGGCGTAGTCGCTGCTGCTTGATGCGCAGGCTTGTAGATTGTAGGAGATCGAATCGGTGCCGGTGCCTTCCACGACCGATTTGAAATTGGCCAGATAATCCTCGTGCATCAGCGGGTAGTACGGCGTGTAAACGACATAGACCGTGAAGCCGAGAGTTTTGAAGGCCTGGCACATGCTGTAGGGCATTGCCTGGCGTAATCCGTTGTAGCCGGTGCCGTAAGGATCATCCTCGAACCCGTCAGTGATCAGGAACAGCACTTTCTTCGGGGTGGCCGATGTTGTGCCGTCGCCGGCCGCGGTGACGTAGTTGCTTGCCAGCGAGGCCATTGCCTCCTCTACGGCCGTATCATCGTTGGTGCCCGAGATCCCACCGACGACGGGCTGAAAGCCGGTGTCGGTGTAGACGCCGCTGCCCGCCGTGGGCGGCGCGCCGACCGCGGCCTCGGCGGTCGAAAAGCTGGTACCGGACTCGCAACCGGCTGCCTTTGGCGTGCAGTTGGTAGGATAAACCGGCGTCAGGCTTGTGTTGAACGTGTAGATTGCGGCGCTGAGATTGTTGATCGACGAGACGTTATAGGTTGCCATGGCCTCAAGCGCGAGATTGGTGGCGTTCTTGAGCAGATCGAGACGCAGGGTCAGGCCGTTCCTGCGGGCGGCGGACCACAGATCGGTGCCGAGACCGGCGGTTTTGCTGCCATCGGAATGGCAGGCGAAGACACAGGGTGGCCCGGCGTAGGCAGCGTAGCCGTTCACATTGGTGGGGCATTGCTCGACCTGCGGGCAGAGGCCGCTCGATACCGCCGCGGCATTGCAATATGCGGTGTGGATGGCGTTGCCGGCATTGTAGGTGGCCGGCTTGAGGACAAGACCGTATGAATTGACCGGGGTGGACAAAGCGCCATCGTAATTGGTGCCATTCCAGCTATATTGATAGTTGCCGTAATAATTCGAATTGATCGAGCTGTAGGTGCTGTTGCCGGCGGTGCGCGTGTATTCCATCGACGGGTCACAAGCCGAGTTCTGTGCCAAGGTTGTCATATCGGAATTCGCGGCACCGATGCTCATGGAGGCCGAATTGTCGAGCATGAAAACCACTTCCAGGAAGGACGTCACCGGCATCGTCGTGGATGCCACGACATTCACCGGATAGTTGGCAAGGCCGAACAGTTTGCCGAAAATCGAACCGACTTTACCACTGAGGGCGACATTGGCGGTGACGTTGGCATTGCTGGTGGTGATGCTCACGGCCGGCGTGACGGCATTCGCGTTGGCGAACAGCGTGCCTTGGCCGAGTTCCGCCTTGAACCATTGCTGCCCCGCGGTCACACCCTCGGTTTTGAAATTGGCGTCGTTTTGCACATCGGCCGCCGCGGCGGTTTTGGCGGCATTTAGGGCCGCGGAGCTCGCGGCGAGCGACAGCGACGCATAGGTTTCGGTCCAGACGCCGTAATCGATTGCCAGTCCGGCGAGGCCCAGGATGGGAACCACGAGGATCGCGAGCATGACCGCGACCGCGCTGCCGCGGTCCGAACCTAAGCGGGCTTTACGCATCAAGAGTCCCCTGTCAAAGCGTTGCTGTCTGTCCGGAAAGCCGCGCTGGCGGTCATCCGACGCGGTTTTCCTGCGCTTCGGTGCTCATGACCAAACGGCCACTCCGCTCTGGTGCTCGGCAAGACCACGCCAGTTGACGGGCCATCACGACTTTCCGGACAGACACTTAGAGAATCGCATCTGAAAATCGCATCTGCAGATTGGAGCGGCTGCCGTTACGAGCAGGTCCGCACATTGCCGGTGGAAGCGCCGGTATTCAGCGTAATGGTCTGGTCGAGGCCGCCGATCGGTGCCGGCAGGGTGACGGAGGCAACGACTTGCAGCGGCTGGATGAACAGCGGAAAGAACGGCGTAAACGAATAAGCTACATTCGCCACGATTTGCGGAGTCAGGGTCATGGCAGTTCCGCCCGCCAGAACCGGGCTTGGAAGTTCGTTCCAGTTAAAGTTGGTGTCGGGAAATCGCGTTACTTGCGGTACGGTTCCGCAGTTACTCTCGTAGCCGTAATAGAGCTTCGCGCCGCCGATGCTGAGCGAACTCGACCACAAGAGCGATGCCGTTTGCGATCCGCAATTCGTCGGTTTCGTGCAAAGTGGCGAATAGGTGTATGAACTCAGCGCGACAGCATACGAATCGGGAAACAGGCCGCCGCCGTTGCCGAGGTTCAAACCGGGAATTTCGGCGTAGATCGCGGTCATTGCGAGTTGCATCTGGTCCGCCGTCAACTCGGTGGTGATGGCACCGGTGCTGGTGTTGGTGGTGACGGAGAGTTTTTCAGCGGCTTCGGCGATGGCGTTGGCCGCGTTGTGCACTTCAGTACGGATCAAATCGAGGCGCGCAACATCGACCACGGTGAGCATGAGACTGATCACGAACGGCGCGCTGAGGGCAAATTCCAATGTCGCGATTGATCGCGTTTCGCCCGGCAAGCGGCCGGGCGGGCGCGTTTCTCCCGGCAAGCGGCCGCGGCGGGTTTGCTCAGGCAAGCGGCCCGGCCGGCGGCTCAGCATCCGCTCTGTCCGCCGGTGAAATATTCGTCGACGAAGCCAGCCGAGGCGTAGGTGACATGGACGCGCATGCGGCTATTCAGCGGCGAGGCTTGCGACCAGTCCGGCACCAGCAGGCCGATGAATGTCGGGCTCAGATAATAGGCACGCAAGATCATCACCTGCGCGGCGGCGCCGGTGCAGACCGTGTTGCCCGACGAGGTCATGGCGGTGAGACTTGGGGGGTTGGCGGCAATGTAGGTGGCGTAATTCTGGCCGGTGCCGCTCGGGATGCTGGAAACACTGACATAGAGCTGGCCGCAATCCAGCAAGCGGCCGAGTGCGGGACAGATTGAGGCGGCGACCCAGGCGGTCATGGCCGCACCGGTGGCCGAACCCGTTGCGGTGCCGACCTGCACGCCGCGCGCCGCCACCTGCACGGCATTGTCGAGTGCCGATTGCACGAAGAAATCGTAGGCGACCTCCATGGTGCCGAGCGTGAGCACGAACAAAGGTACCGCCAGGATGGCTACCTCGAGCGAGACGCTGCCCGGCGAGTTCGCGCCAGCACGCCGCCTGGTAAGAATGTGGTGCATTTTTCCGATCCCGCGCGTGCGCTGGGATATAGACCCGAATTGATTAAGGCATTGTGAAGTAAAAGGGAATGGGCGTTGGCTTCGGCGCGATGGCTGGTGGCTGCGAGAAGCCAAGGCGAGGAAGCAGTTCTCTTTTGAAAAAAAGAACCAAAAACTGTAGCACCCAGGTTGCGAAATTACGCAATTAGGTCGCGCTCAAGCTGTAGAACTTTTATGAGGAGGCCGTCCGCGGTTTTGAGTTTCAGCATTCGACCGAAGGCTTCGTCGCCGACCCCACGGTCGATGAGCGCCGGGTCGATGGATTTCACATACGCTTCGAGTTCATTTAGTGACGTTTCGCTTACGAACTGCAATTCCACTGTTTCCAGTGTGCCGTCGCCGGGCGGGCGGGCCAATATACTTAGCGTTGAGCCTTCGAATTGCATTAAGGCCCAGTCTCCGTCCCTGCTGCCAAACACCATTCTGCCGCCCAAAGCCTGGTAGAAATCGATGCTCTTCGGCATGTCCTCAACATGCACCATGGGCTGAACCCGAAGGCCAAAACTCGCTCTTGTCGGTGGAGCCACATCAGGCATGTCTATCTCCATTATCCAGAAAAATGGTCAGCGCCTTCTCGACCAAATCGGAAAGCGATAGTTGATCATCCAATGCCCGGTATTTTGCGCGCCGGATCAGTTCGGGTGGCAAATAGACATTGAATTGCTGTTTTGCCGGCGCGGTCGCGGCCGGCAGGTCCCGTTTGGTCATGATGCTAGGCTGCTAGCATACTAGCATTGGAAGGGCAATATGTTTTATCGATGCCAGGGACGAAGACGCGGGAATGGGTGCGGTTATCAGCCTTGATCGTTTGCAAGGGGGCGCGGTGGCGGGTTGGTGGCGAAGGTTTTCATGTCGGGCGGGAGGTTTAGCCAGGCGTGCTTTTCCTTGGTCCAGACCGATTGCTGGGGGCCGGGAAAGCCGGGGTCGGCGAAGGCGCCTGCGGCGACGCCGATAAGGTGGGGGAGACGGGCAGGCTCTCAGTAGAGATTGGAGTCGCAGTTGGCGCAGAAATGAAATCGTACCGGGGAACCACTGGCGGAGGGGCGCTCGAAACCGTTCGGGGTTCCGCGTGTGATGGCGACATTGGCGCGTGGGTAGAAGGCGGCGATGCTGAAGATGCTGCCTGTTCTGCGCTGACACTCCAGGCAGTGGCAGAGAGAGATTTTTGCCGGCTCGCCGTTGCAGGCGATTTCCAGTGCGCCACAGTGGCAACGCGCTGTGCGAGACGTCATGGATCCGCTTCCAAACAGAAGGAGTGCAGCGCGGGCTTGCAATGCATAGTTTAGTGAACGCGCGGCCAAAGGTGCAATGCGACGGCGCATTGCACCTTACCGGCTCAACGACGGAATTAACTGACGTCGGAAAAGCGGACCATGCGGGATTTGTCTTCGTCCCATAACGCAAAGGCGGGGGCGGCGAGGGCTTCGCGTAGGGAGAGCGTGGTCGTGGAGGCGACCTGGGCGGCGCAGGCGCGGTGACATTCCTCGAGGCGGTAGTTGGGGATGCAGGGCATGAGGTGGTGGATGTGGTGAAAGCCGATATTGCCGCTGAACCATTGCAGAACGCGGGGCAGGCGCAGGTAGGAACTGCCGAGGAGGGCGGCGTCGGTGGCGGTCCAGGCGGTGGTGCGGGCCCAGAGCACCGACTCGAAACGGTGTTGCACCGAAAACAGCCACACGCCGAGAATGCCGGCGATGGCGATGGTGGGCAGTTGCACGAGCGCCACGGGGCCGGCGCCGAGCAGCAGGACGAGTGCTGTGAACAACGCGGCCAGCGCGAGGTTGGTGGCGATGACACTGTTGCGCTCGCGGCGCCATTTTTGTGGCGTGTCGAACGGCACGCGATAAAGCAGCACGAAAACCAAAGGCGGCAGGAGAAACTGGGCGATGAGCGGGTGGCGGGCGGTGCGGTAGGCAAAGCGGGCGGCCGGCGAGAGGGCGCGATACTCGGCGACTGTTTTGCATGTGGAATAAATGTCGGCGCCGCTGCCGCGGCGGTCGAGGTCGTTCCACACAGCGTGGTGATTGGCGTGCTGGCGGCGCCAGTTGGCGAAGGGCGTCATGGTAATCAGGCTGCAGAAGCGGCCCATCCAAAGGTTGCCGGCGGCGCCCTGGAAAAACGCGCCGTGGCCGCAATCGTGCTGGATGATGAAAATGCGGACGACAAGTCCGGCCGCGGGGACAGATAACGCAATCGTAATAAGAGGCGAGACGTGGCGCAGCGCGTACATAGCGGCGATCACGGCGAAGAATAGCGCAAAGGTGGAACTGGCCTGGAGCAAACTGCGACGCAGCACCGGCGCCTGATACGCTGCGAGCGTGGCGCGGAGGGGGGGCATATAAAGTTCCCAAAGAAGGATGGAAGTCATTAGAAGTGAGCAAGTATTTCTTTTTTGAAAAAAAGAAACAAAAAACTTTTGTGAATTTAAGGACGCAATGCCGATCAGCTGCCGTCAACGTACAAGAGTTTTTTGTTTCTTTTTTTCAAAAAAGAAATACTTTCACTTCCCTTCCTTACCTGGGACTTCCCGGGCCTTTTTCAATCACATCACTGATGCGGCGGGCCTAAAATATCCAAGACGACCTGGGCGCCGTCGGGGGCTTCGAGCCACTGGACGATGCGGTGTTGGTTGCAGGTGATTTCGCGGGTGCCGGGGACGGCGCCGGGCAGGCCGCTTTCGGGGGTGGCGGCGAGGCGGGCGATGGTGGCGAGGATGGAGCGGACGCGGCGGATGGCGGTGCCGGCGGCGCTGACACCCGGCTGGGCATACCAGGATTCGATTTGGCCGAGCCGCTGGGCGGCCTCGTCGGTGAGGCTGGTGGTGCCGGCGGTTGTCATGCGGTCGCCCCAGCGCCGGGCGCGGGGGAGCGGCAGGACGAAGTCGGATTCGAGGCTTTCGAGCCACTCCTGCATGTCGGCCAGCATGACGAGGCGGCCGGCCTGGGCGGAGGCGATTGCGGCGGCGATGCGCGCGGGCTCGGCCTGCGGGTTGGTGGGGACTGGCTGGCGCTGCGGCGCGGGGGCGGTTTCGGGGCCGGTGGTAACCAATCCGGCGTCGCCGTATTGGCGATAGAGCGCCTGGCGGGCGACTCTGAAGAGTTTGAGTGGTTGTCCTGCGTTATCCAAAACAGGTTGGGTGCGCGCGATCGAGATAGTCATTGCAACTGCTCCGTGTATCGTTGCCTTTCGGATGCAATCCGCCAACGGAACATTATGACACGGCGCCGGAAGGTGTGACAAGTGGTTAAATATCGGGTTTGCCGGCGGGTATGTTTCGAAAAAGGCGTGGGTGCGGCGGCTACAGGTTCAGCAGGATCGCCCAGACGCTGGCGATGGCGAGCACGGCCAGGGTTAAGATGAAGCCGCCGGCACGGAACGGATTGGGTCCTGCTATGCGCATGCCGACCGGGTGGATCAGGCGGGCGACGACGAGGGTGGCGGCGAGGATTTTCACCAGCAGGGTTGGGCCGGCGCGCAGTTCGATGAGGCCGATGAGTAGCAGGGTGAGCGGCACGTATTCGGCAAAATTGGCCTGACTTCGGATGGCGACGAAGAGCGGGCTGCCGGTGTCCTCGCCGCTGCCGATGAGGACCTTGCCGGAGGTGCGGGCGGCGACGACCTGGCCGCTCAGCACGGCGAGGATGAGGCCGAGCACGCCGGCAGCGAGTGTCGTGACGACTGGCGCTTGGAGGTTGTTCATTTTCATTGTTCCCCTGGGCGGCGGTGACCTGCCCCGGCGTGTGCAAACACCCGTGGAATGGTGACGTCAATCCGGGCGGCCGGCCTTGCCAGAGGGGGCGGGGACTGCTTTGAGCGGCACATGAGTGGCGTGAACAGGAAGCCGCCGGGCGGGGCGCAGGGCGACAGGGCGGCGCGGGAGGCGGCGGCGTTGCGGGAGAATTTGCGCAAGCGGAAGGCACAGGCGCGGTTACGCGAGGCGGAGGCGCGTGCGGCCGAAGATAGCGCGGCGCCAACGGACGCGGCAAAACCCGGCGATTTGGGGTAGGGTGGAGCATGAGCCCGAGTCGTGAGCCGTCATGTCGGTGATGCCCGATCACTGGATCCGCACGCAAGCGGAACAGAATGCCATGATCGAGCCGTTTGTGGAGACGCAGAAGCGGGATGGGGTGATCAGTTATGGTCTCTCCAGCTATGGCTACGATGCGCGGGTTTCGGATGAATTCCGGATTTTTACCAACGTGGACAGTGCGGTGGTGGACCCGAAGGATTTTCGGGCGGAGAGTTTCGTTACGCGAAGCGGACCCGTGGCGATCATTCCGCCCAATTCGTTCGCGCTGGCGCACACGGTGGAGTATTTTCGCATTCCAAGAGATGTGCTGGTGATTTGTCTTGGCAAGTCGACGTATGCGAGGTGCGGGATTATCGTCAATGTGACACCGCTGGAGCCGGAGTGGGAGGGTCAGGTGACGATCGAAATCTCGAATACAACGCCACTGCCCGCCAAGATTTATGCGAATGAGGGCATTTGCCAGTTTCTGTTTTTGCGCGGCTTCGAGCCGCCAGAAACAAGCTATAAGGACAAGGCCGGCAAATACATGCACCAACGCGGGGTATCTTTGCCGAGAATGTAACAAAAGTTTTTTGGTTCTTTTTTCAAAAAAGAACTGCTGTTTTTGTTATTCGGAGCATTCATGGACAAGATTAGAATTAGAGGCGGCCGCCCCTTGTCGGGGGACATTATGATCCACGGCGCGAAAAACGCCACGTTGCCGTTGATGGCGGCAGGTTTGTTGACTGACGAGCGTTTGATTCTGGGCAACGTGCCCCTGTTGGCCGATATCGAAACGATGGCCACGTTGCTGGCGCAGCATGGCATTGCGACCGAGCGTTTGGGCAATGAGGGGCGGGTGCTGTCGTTGGGGGGGGCGATTGGGAATACCGAGGCGCCGTATGACATCGTGCGCAAGATGCGGGCGTCGATTCTGGTGCTGGGGCCGTTGTTGGCCAGGTGCCGGGAGGCCAGGGTGTCGCTGCCCGGCGGGTGTGCGATCGGGGCCAGGCCGGTGGATTTGCACCTCAAGGGTCTGGAGCAGATGGGCGCGGAGATCAGGCTGGAGGGTGGGTATGTGAACGCCGCGGTGCCGCAGGGGCTGCGCGGGGCGGACATTGTGTTCCCGTTCGTGTCGGTGGGGGCGACGGAGAATTTGCTGATGGCGGCGAGTTTGGCGGAGGGGCGGTCGACCTTGAGCAATGCGGCGCGGGAGCCGGAGATTACCGATTTGGCGCTGTGTCTGATTGCGATGGGGGCGCGGATCGAGGGGGTGGGGAGCGATCAGTTGGTGGTGGAGGGCGTGGGGCGGCTGCACGGGGCAAGGCACGACATTGTGCCCGATCGGATCGAGACGGGGACGTATGCGTGCGCGGCGGCGATTGCCGGCGGGAGCGTGATGCTGCGGGGCGGCCGGCTGGAGCATATCGCGGCGTTGGCGACTGCGCTCGGCGATGCGGGGGTTGAGGTCGTGGAGGATGGCGGCGGGCTGGCGGTGCGGCGGCTGAATGGGTTGCATGGGACCGATGTGCAGACGGCGCCTTATCCGGGGTTTCCGACTGATATGCAGGCGCAGTTCATGAGCTTGATGTGCGTGGCGGAGGGGGCCGCGATGATTACCGAGACGATATTCGAGAATCGGTTCATGCATGCGCCGGAGCTCAATCGGATGGGGGCGCGGATCAATGTGCATGGGGCGAGCGCGATTGTGCGGGGGGTGCCGTCGCTGCAGGGGGCGCCGGTGATGGCGACGGATTTGCGGGCGAGCGTGTCGCTGGTGCTGGCGGGATTGGCGGCGCGGGGGGAGACGGTGGTTAACCGTGTGTATCACCTGGATCGCGGGTATGAGGCGGTGGAGCGGCAGCTTTCGGCGTGTGGCGCGGATATCGAGCGGATTTAGGCGATGGCGGGCCGTGGCTTTTTGAGCGGGTTCCGACACAAGTTTGATACAATTGCGCCCCATATGGATTGGCGTCGTTGTTGTGTTTCGAGAGGGTGACTCATGAAGAGTAAGATTGTGTCGGCGGTGTCGCTGATGATCGTCGGTTTTGCGTTGTCGGCGTGCGTCGTGGCGGGTCCGGGTGGCGGGCGTTGCGGTGGTGCGGGGTTTGTGCCGGGCCATTATGGACCGGAAGGCGCCTGGCACCCGGGCCATTGCCGGTAAAGTCGGTCTGGCGGCCATCTGACGCGGTTTTCCTGTGCTCCGGTGCTCGGCAAAACCACGCCAGTTGACTTTCCAGCCCGACTTTCCGTTTAGAGCCAGTAAGATATGGCGGCGGGGTTTTCGGGCAGGCGAGGTCATGGTAGGACAAATGGGGGCGGCGCTGGGACTTCCGGCGCCGTTGCCGTATTTGCGGGGCATGAACGAGGCCGCAGAAGAATGACCGCGCCGTTTCCGCAGACCGCGTTCGCGCCTGATCTGGATTCGGAGGACGCACTGATACTGGCGCTGCCGAAGGGTCGCATTCTGGGGGAGTGCGGGCCGGTGCTGGCGCGGGCGGGTGTGGTGCCGGCGGCGGATTATCGGGACGATGACAGCCGGCGGCTGCGGTTTCCGACCAACGATCCGAAGCTGGATGTGGTGCGGGTGCGTCCGTTCGATGTGGCGACGTTCGTAGCGTACGGTGCGGCGCAGATCGGCATATGCGGCGCCGACGTGCTGATGGAGTTCGATTATCCGGAGATTTATGCGCCGCTGGATTTGGCGATTGGCGCGTGCCGGGTGTCGGTGGCCGAGCCGGTGGCGGCGGAGGCCGAGGATGCGCGTCAGTGGTCGACGGTGCGGGTGGCGACGAAGTATCCGAATATTGCAAGGCGGCATTTTGCGGCGCGGGGGGTGCATGCCGAGGTGGTGCATCTGAACGGGGCGATGGAGTTGGCGCCTGGGCTGGGGTTGTCGCGGCTGATTGTGGATTTGGTGGCGACGGGGGGCACGTTGAAGGCGAATGGGTTGCATGAGACGGAGGTGATTGCGCACGTCACCAGCCGGCTGATTGTGAACCGCACCGCGCTGAAAACGAGGCCGGAGCTGATCGGGGCCTGGATTGCCAGATTTCGTGCCGCCGCCCTACTTTGAGAGAGACGCGGGGTTTGGGGGGGGCGGCACGCCTCACCCAACCTTCCTTTGTACTTCTGATGTTGGCTTCGCTGGGGCCTTCGAGGCCCTGCTTTCGCAAGCGCGCGACACCACCCGGCGCGTGGATGGCATCGTCGCCGAAATATTGGCGGCTGTGCGGACCAGGGGTGACGCCGCCCTCTGCGAGTACACGGCGCGGTTCGATGGAATGGAGTTGGCCGCATCGGAGCTTAGGATCGATTCCGGCGAGATTGACGCGGCGGTGGCGCGGGTGGCGCCGGATTTGATGGCGGCGCTGGACCTGGCGGCCACCAGGATCGAGGCGTTTCATCGGGCGCAGGTGCCGGTGAATTTGCAGATGCATGATGACGAGGGCGTCACCATGGGGCTGCGGTGGACGGCGCTGGATGCGGTTGGCCTGTATGTGCCGGGGGGGAAGGCATCGTATCCGAGCAGCGTGCTGATGAATGCGGTGCCGGCGCGGGTGGCTGGGGTGGCGCGGATTGCGATGGTGGTTCCAACGCCGGGCGGGGTGCTCAATCCGCTTGTGCTGGCGGCGGCGCGGCGGGCCGGGGTGACGGAGGTGTATCGGGTCGGCGGGGCGCAGGCGGTGGCGGCGCTGGCTTATGGGACGGAAACGATCGCCGCGGTTGATCGGATCGTGGGACCGGGCAACGCCTATGTGGCGGAGGCCAAGCGGCAGGTTTATGGGCGCGTGGGGATCGACAGCGTCGCGGGGCCGAGCGAGGTGGTGGTGCTGGCGGACGCGGATAACGATGCCGCGATGGTGGCGATGGATTTGTTGGCGCAGGCCGAGCACGACGAGGCTTCGCAGTCGATCCTGATTACCGATAGCGCGGATTTTGGGCGGGCGGTTGCGGAGGCGGTGGCCGACGCGTTGCGGACTTTGCCGCGGGCGGCGATCGCGGGGGCAAGCTGGGGCCGGCACGGGGCGGTGATTACCGTGGCGGACTGGGACGAGGCGGCTAGGCTGGTGAACCGGCTGGCGCCGGAGCATTTGCAGATCATGGTGCGCGATCCGGCGCCGTTGTTCGCGTCGGTGCGTCATGCGGGGGCGATTTTTCTGGGGCGTTTCGCACCGGAAGCGCTGGGTGACTACATCGCGGGGCCGAACCATGTGCTGCCGACCGGGCGGACGGCGCGGTTCGCGAGCGGGTTGTCGGTGTTCGATTTCCTCAAGCGGACGACGTGGATGGAGGGGAACGCGGGCGCTTTGGGGATACTGGGTCCGCCGGCGATGGCGCTGGCGGAGGCCGAGGGATTGGGCGCGCATGCGCGCAGCCTGGGCATGCGACTTATTACTAATGCCTGATACCTGTGTGACGAACTTGACCCGGCCAGGGTCGGCCATCATGTTCCGGCCGCCGGCGAAAATCGCCATTGCTTAAGGAAACTGCGTGTCAAAAGAGGATATGATTGAGTTTAGCGGGATCGTCACCGAACTGCTCCCCAACGCGATGTTTCGGGTGAAGCTGGATAGTAACGAACACGTGATACTTGCCCATACCAGCGGGAAGATGCGCAAGAACCGCATTCGGGTGCTGGCGGGGGATCGGGTTAATGTGGAAATGACGCCTTATGATCTTAGCAAGGGGCGGATTACGTTTAGGTTTAAGTAAGGAAGGCTTCTTTCTTGAAAAAAAGAAGCAAGAAACTCTTTCACTTTGATGCCGGGACGTACGGCACAGCTAATTCTGGCTTCGGCTAGTCCGCGGCGGCTGGTTTTGCTGGCTCAGATTGGGATTGTGCCGGACCGGGTCATACCAGCGGATGTTGACGAGACACCTCGGCGTGCAGAGGCGCCGCGTCTGCACGTCGCGCGGCTGGCGCGGGAAAAAGCGGCCCGTGTGGCGGAGGCGGGCTGCTTTACGCTGGGCGCCGATACGGTGGTGGCCGTGGGGCAGCGCATTCTCGGCAAGGCCAATACCATCGAAAGCGCGCGCGCCTGCCTTACCCTGCTGTCCGGGCGGCGTCATCATGTGCTGACGGCGGTGACGTTGGTGGCGCCCGATGGCAGCGAAAGTCACCGGCTGAGCGATAGCCAGGTTGTTTTCGTGCGGCTCACGGCGCGGCAAATCGATGCGTATCTCGAGACAGGGGAGTGGGCGGGGAAAGCAGGGGGCTATGCGATCCAGGGCCGCGCAGCCGCTTTTGTCCGCGCGCTGCATGGCAGTTACTCCGGCGTGGTGGGGCTGCCGCTGTTCGAAACCGCGCAATTGCTGAAGGGTCGGGGGTTTGTCGCGGCGGCGGCGGCGCGCGCAGTGTGCTGACGTTGCATGCCGCGCAAAGTCCCGGCCAAACCAGGGTGGTGCTGCTGCAGGATGGCATTCCGCTGGAATATTATATCCATCGGGCCGCCGCGCCGGATGGGTACGGCGCCCTGTATTGGGCCCGCATAACGGCCCGCGTGCCAAGCATGGCCGGCTCTTTCGTCGCTTTGCCGGGCGCTGAAGGTTTCCTGCCGGATACCGAGGGCGACACGGCAGGTAACACGGGCGATCATTTGGTGGTTCGCGTTAGCCGCGCCGCCATGGGTCACAAGGGCCCGCGAGTCACGGCCCGGTTGACCGCGGCGGAGCGGGAATTCGCGGCTTCAAACGGCTCCAAAGGCGGGGGGCCGGTGCGCCTGTTGCACGCCGGTCCCACGCCGCTGGAGGAATTGCGCGCCGCCTACCCCGAGGCGCCGGTTGAGGAGGGCCCGTTGCCAGGCCATCTGCAAGCCGAGATTGACAGTCTGGCCGAACCTGAGATCGAATTGTCCGGCGGCATGCGCGCCAGCTTTGTGCCGACGCCGGCCTTGACCGCGATCGACCTGGACAGCGCCGCCGCCACTGGCGCGCGGGCGGCCAAGCGAGGGGCGCAGTTTGCCGCGAACCGGGCGGTGCTGCCGGAGCTTGGCCGCCAGATCCGCTTGCGTAACCTCTCCGGCGCGATCCTGATCGACCTGTCCGGGCTCCCGACCCGCAAGCGCGCCGCGTTGGGTGCTGACCTTGCCGCGGCGCTGGCGCCGGATCGGCTTGGTCCGCGTCTGGCGGGATTCAGCGCGCTGGGGTTTGCGGAAATCCTGCGCCCGCGGCTGCGGCCGCCGTTGCATGAGCGGCTTTTGGGGCCGCATGCCGCCGGATTGGCCGCGATCGGGCGGGTGCGGGCCGAGGCCGCCGCCAACCCCGGCGCGCGTTTCCACCTTCGGGCTTCGCCCGCCGTGGCGGCAGCGCTGGAGGCGGACGAGGGCGCGCTTTCGGCTTTAGCGCATGGGATGACATACAAATTGTCCGTACGCAGCGACCCGACCTTGGTGGGGAGCGCCTGGCTGATCGAGACGATTCATGGTTGATCCCACCTGTCCGATTTGCGGTCGGCCGCCGCACCCGCAATACCGCCCGTTTTGCTCGCGGCGCTGCGCCGACGTGGACCTGGGCCGCTGGATCACCGGCCAGTATGTGGTGCCCGGCGACCCCGCCGTGCCCGATGACTTGCCGGCGGAGGATGCTTGATATGGCCTCTGACGTGGGATAAGCGTCCCGTCTTCCTACGGCGCCCAGGTAGCTCAGTTGGTAGAGCATGCGACTGAAAATCGCAGTGTCGGTGGTTCGATTCCGCCCCTGGGCACCAT
>Ga0116229_10003719_pt1 | contig 25127 bp, 20 predicted proteins | sample S1TSphgellanicum_3_FD_87313 | JGI IMG/M metagenome (GOLD analysis project Ga0116229, IMG submission 87313) | Host-associated microbial communities from peat moss isolated from Minnesota, USA - S1T2_Fc - Sphagnum magellanicum MG | ecosystem: Host-associated > Plants > Peat moss > Unclassified... | reverse complement strand
ACACCAAATTAGGGTTTTCTTTTCACACCAAATTAGGGTTTTCTTTTCACACCAAATTAGGGTTTTCTTTTCACACCAAATTAGGGTTTTCTTTCACACCAAATTAGGGTTTACTATCCACAGCTTTTCTACTGTTCCTGTTGGAAAGAGGGGCGAGCGTTTGTGTGCTTCCCTTGCTGTTCGCTGGGGACTAAACCCTAATTGTGCCCCTTGGAAGCAATGAATGCAATAACAGTCGCTTGGCGATTTCCTGGTCTCGTGTTGTGTTTATGTTGTGTTGGGGGTGAAGAAGATGATGAGCAGTAAGAGCGTATTGTGTCAGTGAACTGATCAGAGAGAAGTGGCGCAGGAGAGTTGCTCAGCTGTCGATGAAAACCCTAAGCAGATTCCTGGCGCTTGTTGTTTTGTCTGCTTCAGAATGGAGGAGATAATTGCTGAAGAAAATGTCCGTGCTTCTCCTCTACCGAAGCAATTGAGCTCCCGCGGAATCTCCTCGATCCAATTGGTAGATGATTCGTTAGGGTCTGCATCACACAGCGTAGAACAACTCATCAGTTTGGAAGAGTGGATTCGACAGCGAGGAGGAGAAAATGATGTGAAATGCGGGCGATGCGGGGCACCGTTTCTGAGAGGGGAGGAAGCTTCTATATGTGTCGCGTGTGGAAACGAGCCAACTCCAAAACCCAATCCTACCAAGTTCAATTATAAGCTTTCCATCGCATTCTCGCGATTTCTGGAAACTATTCATCGACCCATCGAGGTTTGTATCCTCTTTCAGACCCTATTCTTAAGGTTTAGGGTTTAGGGTTTTATGGTTTTTCTTCCCGAGGGAGGATCAAGTAAAAGACCACTCACAGATTACGGGAAGATTTACATTTTTTTGAATTGAAAACCTTGCAAAACTTGCCAGATTGATTGATGGTTCATTAATAGCTAGCTTCCTGCTCCAGTAAACATTCTATAGTTTGGACATGAACCTTGTCTCCTATGGATTACAAAGGAGAAGTCAAAAGTTTGCATCTTGAGGTTTCCAAGCAAAGAATTCCTTGAACTGCCTAGACAGTCAATTGTTATGTAGTGATGAATGCTGAATGCTGAGCCGCCCATCATCCATGTGCTCCAATTGAGTTATACAATTGGAGCACATGCCATGCCATGCTATCTCTGGTCTTCTGTTGCCATGCCTGGTCTGTGGGCATCGCATGTATTACTGTGGGTGATCAATTGTGCAGACCCCACTTGTACATAGGTTGTTCAATTATAGAGTTCCAATTGATTGTATTAGCATGTACTCTGCTGTCAATCACCGGTTTTCTTTCCATTTTCAAAATTGGACCCCCTCCAGAAAGATGACAGCAGATACATGATCAAGTGTTCAATAGTGGTTTCATAGATGTTTTGAGAAACACGATGCTGATGACCTGGTATTGTGCTGTTGTCCTCATCGGCAGCATAATTCTTGAGCAGGCATAACACCAGCAACTTGGCATTGGTGACAATCAATCAGTTGTTGTTCTTTCAGCGGAAATTGGTCAGGAATATGCATCTTTCTTGAGAGTCATGGAGTCCTGCTACTAGAGTGCTATGAAGTGGGGAATCCTTGATGGTTATGTTCTGTTGTTTTGTGGATCATCAAAGTTAATGCCCTGGATGGCTGCTTTAGATGATTGATGATTGTGAAGAATTGTCAGGTGGATTGTAGCAGGAATCAGACTTGAGTGTATCTGCCAGATGACTGGGATTTATCCACTTCAATGCCTCTGCAAAGGTTTGCTTCAATTGAATTTGCTCTCAAATCAAGGTCCTGAATTGTCAAGAAAAAGTTTGTCACTTGGCAGGAATCAGGTGTCTCCAAGATCAAGAGAAAACTCAATAGATGAGAGCATTGAATTCTTGAGCTTCACTGATGACAATATAGCATATGATCTCAAGGATTTCTCTGGTATCAAAGGAAGCCGAGGCAATGGACACTACATTTCAGAAGACAGAAGTGGTGAACTCAATACAAGTTGGTCAGGAAAGCAATTGGGATTGTCGAGTTCTTGGAGAACTTAGAAGTAAGTTATGCTGTGATTATGTTCTCCTTGTTAGTTCAGGACAGTTCTTTTTCAGTTCATATTTAGTCTGTTTCTCTATCCTTGCAAATGACAGTAAGGTGTGGATGGTGTTACAGGGAAGCAAACTAGAGCCAGTGGACCAACAATGAATGTTCTAAAACTGAGGGTGAAGCTGAGGATGAATGGGAATTCACAACACCTAGTCACATGTTTCTGCCCAACGTGCACCTGCCTGCAGTTAATAGCATGATCAATAGTGCCGTGCCCTCTTCCAGTTGGGCATGAAACTTGAGAAGGTGGAGAAGTCAGGAACAAGCGATAGACTTCAGTTACAATTGTGTGATGGCTGCATAGGTAGGAGCTCTGAAGAAGGAAGAAAGGAGGAAGAGCAATTGCAAGAGACTCACCAGTGAAGCATCAGCCTTCACAACGCTTTCTGGTTTTGGGGAGTGATTCTGGTGATAGTTCCTCTGAGGCATTGTTGCTAGCAAGGCCTAAGGGTTCAAGGAGTTCAGGGTTGATGTTCCTGAGGAGTCAAGAAGAAGAGTCACTGGGTTACTCAGTTCCTGAGGAAGATGTGGAAGAAGGAAGGAGAAGCAACCCTTGGTTAATGTGGCATTGCAATTTAGCTTTTATGTTTGTTGAGCTAGCTAGCATTACCACTGAGTCTTCTTGTTACTGCCGGTCTTGCAACAGAAACTCAGTATGGTGGTTAATGTCTGCCATTGGCATCCACCCACTTCTGGGAGCTGATGAAGTCATGTGACTTGTTGCTATTTGTTCACACTGCTCCTAGGTTTTTTCTTCTCTTGTTTTTTCAGCATTTGTGTCCTCTCCTTTGCCTGTTTTCTGACATATTGTTGGATCTGAAATCAGTCCAAGCATATCATCAGGTCATCTCAATTCTATTTGGGGTTTTTTTTTTACTTAAGGAAACATTTTTGAACTTTTGCTCTGGCTTTCCTAATTGTGAGTATGGAGATTTCTCAATTCTCATGAGAGTTGTTCTATTCAGTACACATACATTGCAAGTATGGGAGAGTTCGCAATACTTATGAAGATGGTTCTTCTTTTGCATTGCAGGTTGCTGATAATGAAGTATCCTCTCAACCACAGTTGGGGGATCAGGCCATAGATAATTCTGAAGAATATAGGGAGATGATGACTTCATTGGGTGACAGACTGAGTGTGCACAGCAAACAAGTTCTATACCAAAGGATGATGAACATTCACTTCATGCATCATCTGGTGCATCAATTTCAGTCACAAGAGTTCAGCCTAGTGATGAAGAATCTTGACATTTTCTCATTGATCACAGTCAGTTTGGAATTTTGACTTCATCACCCACTAGGGATTCAACTTCACCTGGTGACACAGCAACCAGAAGCTTGTCCATCAGTGGGGGAACAGATATTGCCAGAGGATCACAACTTCTGCAAAATTCACATACAATCTCTAAACCCTAAACCCTAAACCTGATGCAATTCTCTATCAGAAGGGAAAAGTCTCTATTGGCAGTTTACAGTTGTCAATGATACCAGGTGATACTGTTGATGACATGCTCAGCTCTTTAAAGCTACATTCAGCTTCTTCTAACAGATCTGCACTGAAGTCTTTGAATGCTGATCCAGCTGTTACCTCAGATACTTCAAAGCAAAACTGCCCTAGATCTATGTCACTCAGTGAGCTAAATCTGGAACCAAATGATCAAGGTGACTATATATGTGAGTTTTTTTCCCATTTGACCTCACACTGCTGAGTCAAAACACAATGTGTGAAACGGTTCTGGTGTGGCAAATCCTGGCCACAGTTTCTCGAAGCAACTTCCTTCTCAGCGGGGAAGAAACATGCAGGTGCCATCTTGCCAATTGGGCTCAAGTTCAGAAGATTGATTCAGCTTCATTAAGGCTTCAACAGGTCAATCAGCTGCAAGCCAGCCCAACTGTTTTTTCAGAGCAGGATGTTACCGACAGTAAGAAATTGGGAGATGTGCCATTTGCCATGTGGTGGATCACCGACTGCAGAAACATCTATTGTAGACAGCTTTTCTTTGCCTCGATCTACAGGGCTTCCATCTCAAACATGCTTACAGCAGAGACAATGAATTTATTGACTTCATTTCTCCTTCACCACTTCAACCATGAACAGTCATCACAACACTTGACAAGCAAGGCTACACTTGATATGTATGTGTGCTCCCATATACTTCATATCAATAGTGTCATGAATTTAGCTCCAACTCTTCTCACTAGATCTGTGTTTTCTCTTTTTTTGGTGTATCCGTTGGGGTTTTGTGAATACCTCTGTTGGTAAAGAGACTGATTCTCACATGGATCCAAGGGTTTTGAGGGTTCAAAACTCTTGTATCTGAGGGAGCCTTAGATGTACATTGGAGCATTGTGCTCAGCTTTGGAGTTCAGGAGTGACATGAAGATGTCCGTGGAATGTTTTCTGCATTCTAGTCAGGTTATGCTTTTTTTTGTTTTTGCTTTGCTAGTTCTGCTTTTTGTTTGTGTGGAGGTCATGGTTTCCCCATTGAACTCTTGCAGCATTGTTCTTCTTTGTACAGGCTTCTTGTGTAATGCTTCTCTAATGCTCATATCTGTGTTTTTCTACTGTTGTTCTTACAGTAGTAGGAACATCTAGCTGATAGCCAAAATGGTTGTGGGTTCAATTCACAATTATGTCATTCTAGCATATTTTGGCAATCTCATGGTTTTGTGTATCTTATTCAACTAAGATGGAACTATTCATTTTTCCATTGCCTGGAGTTAACCCACTGAAACTAAATTCTGAATTTTTGTCTTGAGGCCTGCAGCTATCCTGAATCACCTGAGCAGATTTGCAATATTGGAGTCTGCAACGATGCAAAGTGAAGCTTCAAAGGGAACAAGATCAGCATTGACAACACAATTACAAATTTCTACAGTTGGTTGAGAATATCACTCTTTGCACTTCATCACACTCAGTGAAAGGTCAGTGATTTCAAGCTCACCCTGTGTTTGGCCTGGAGCCTTGAACACTTGCAATCTGCGGGAAGAAGGTCCCAACGAAGCTGTTCATTGGACTCCAGCTTTTTTTTTTGAGAATCCAGATCTGTGGATCAAAACTTTGGCATGTTCAACTGATCTCCTCCACCCATTCTCTATTTTTGAAAAAATAGAGTGTGGATGTCCAATGAGGAAGAGACATGTCAGCAAGATGACCCTTAAAGCTGGTTATTTGACCCAGAACCTGCTGGTGGACCAGAGTGAACTAGCACCCACGAATGCACCAACATGGATGGACAGTGCATGGACATGTTTCATTGCACCATCATCCATGTCCATCCATTAATTTTTTCCATTGGGTTCTTTTTCCCCAGCTAACCTCCCCAGAGCTGAGGGTTCTAAAATTAGGGTTCATCCACCTGCATGACCTCAAAATGGGAAAATTGGATGGTGCATTTGTGGGTGCAGGGTCACACCAGCCCCACCAGTACAGCATCAATTTGAAGCCCATTGTGACTCAATTGTGGACAAACCACAACCGAGTTACCAAGGTTCCACCTTTGTAACCGATAGCCTATACACCCTCCTACCCCTCCCAAAGTAGAACTATGGAAGTGGGTGGGTAAATGTCATATGTAAGTAGGTAATGTAAGTGGGTAGCAAATGTAAGTGGTTAAATTAGCCTAGTACAGGGGCAGCTCCAACACATGAAGATTCCATCTTGGAAAATGGAATATTCCTTCAGTATTTGCAAAAAGATTCTTCATTTTCCTTCACCAAAAAAATTGTTCTTTGAGAAAAGTAATTTTTGAAAATTTCAGCATTTTAAAAATATAATATAATCTGTGTTGAAGCCACCAAGGTACTATGTTATGTAACTGGGTGAGCAAAGTGAAAGGCACTTGGTGACTACTAAGTAGGTTGACACATATGGATGATTAGTTCATAGCTAACCACCACAGTTAGCTATAGGACAGGAATCCAACAGAAAAAAGTGTTTCCTGTCCACAGACCATCCTTCCTGTGTTGTGCGCTGGTGGTGGGTGCTTGGTTCACTCTGGCCCATCATCAGTATCAACCACAAGGGAAGGGCCACCCTCTGCATAAGAAAGAAGCCACATGACTTATTGTAATAGCTGGACTTATGCTAAGCATATACCAAAACCCATTCAAGTTGAGCTCACTAGAGTGATGACTACTGTGGATGAAGAAACACACCATTTCGTTAGCCAGACTCCTACTCTCAAAATTGAAGGGTGATCTATTACACAGTAAGTCTTGGAAAAGGGATCCAAGTATTATGTCCATTCTCACTTTTGAGATGCCAATGAGGTTGTTCAGCTGAGTTGGCATTTAGGAGGACAGGACCCATTTTCGACCCTTAGTAAAGATTACCAGTATAATATTTAAGAAACTAGTGCCAAGGTTGTTGAGGATCTTCAGAATTTGTAAGAGACCGATAGTGAATAGCATGGGAGGAGCAACCTCATAATATGAAAGCAAAATGAATTGGTGACTCTTTAGTAAGGGTGATCTGGAATTCAATAGAATGAAGCACTCTTCAAATGGTTTGTCTTTTGTTCCAATTCTGAGCTTTATAAAGACTAAGCTTTTCTTTTCAGAAGGAAACACTTGCTTGCTTTTTCTGAAGGGGCTTGGGAGGAACCATTCAAGTTCATGTCAAAAGATAGACTAAGTTAGGACATAGTTAAAATTCCACTTGCATGGGCTTGATCAATACACGTGGATAACTCTGAGAAATTTTCTAGTGTGTTTGGAGGGCACCTTATATCCATGAATATATCCCTCCTAGTGTGAATATCCCTCCTAGAAAAGAGGAGGGATGTAACTCTTACTTTATAATCATAAGATCCCTCACACTCTTAAATAATAAGCCTAAGAACCTTCCCCCTCTTATGTCCATGATCTATGTATGTTTAGGGTTACAACAATGTTGGCTCTCGTTGCTTTATGATGGCTAAAGCCCACATGTGAGGGACAATCCCAAAATGTGGTGCTGGATTCAACTACCAACTTGTCTTAGGCAGCTTATTTTTGGAATGCCCCCACCGTAGGGCTTTACCCGACACTAAAAATGCCTGTTGAAGTGCTTAAAATTTCCTGCCTATGAATTAGGGTTCTTTGATTATGTTTGGATCCTTTTTGCATGGTGGCACAAAACTGTTATGAAGAACACTCATGGACCTTTCTTATACTAATCCAATTCTTGTACAAAGACTGCATTTCCTTTGTAGGTAGGTAGGTGGGCTGAAGTCCATACACAACATGTTGTACTCTTGGAATCACATCACTCCGATCGGTCATCCATCATACATCAAGAAATTGCAGAGTTCACTGATGAGAGCGTTGGGGCTGTGTGTAACTCCAGTTTTCAACAGTGAAAAAACCAAAACAAAATAATTAAGTAGAAAACTGGAGTCTAAAATCTTTGAACCAACTTGTGTGGATGTCTTTCCGATTCTTCCTTGGTCTCACCTCTGATTAGAAGTGCACCAATTTCAGGGTCTGGCTGCAAAAATGATGAGTCGTCTCTACTACTGTCAACTTGAGAATTCAAGGATGGTTTTGTGCTTCTTTTCTGGAGATGGGTGGGTGCCATCTTCAGCAAAATTCCCATGCCGATGAGCATGAGGCCTGTACAGTGCTGACCCAATAGTGGCTTTGTGAAAAGGATGTATGACAGGAGAAGTGTCAATGCTTTCCGTGCTGTTGTCACCTATAAAACAAATAACAATGGTGACAGTAAATGTCAGAACTTGACAAGAGCAGCATGCTCCTGAAATTCATTGTGAGAAGTGTCAATGCTTTCTGTGCTGTGTGGTCACCTAAAAAACAATAACAATGGTGAGATTAAAGTCAGAACTTGACAAGCACAGTGTGCTTCTGAAATTCATTCTGATCACTACTAGGGCTGATGATAAGCAGGGTATTTTCCAGTGTTGATCTGGTATATAGGCTTGCATCTGGTATTGACACTAGTATCAAGGACCCTATATCAGGCTAGTATGATCTGAGTTAATACCAGCACTGTACCAGTACTAGCGCAGTAGGGACCGGAGGTAATACTAGCATTGTATCAGTTTCATACCAATTTCAGTATTAGGTGAATACTTGCCTTGTACCTGTCAAAAAACAGTCTTGAACCCAATACAAGGACTAGGCTGGTATGAAAGTCTTAACTAAACCCTAAACAGGAACCCGATACCATGACAAGGCTGTTTTGAACAAGGATGTTCAAAAGTTGATATCAGACCAACACTTGTATTTTCCACATACCATAGCTGTTGTGGCTGCACCAAATAGCGCGATGAGAGAGAGTACACATAGGTTCCCAACATATGTTGCAACGGCCTCAACTATGAGGACTAGGTATACATAAGGATTCTGCAAATTTGCAAGCAGTAGAGTTGTGTTAAATTTCACTACAGACTCATGAAATGGTACAGAAGTGGTAAATACAGTACATTAATCATTCAGTGCCAAAAGCATGCCCCTAATCAATTCCAACAAGTGATAGTCTGTGAAGATTTTTCCATATGGTATGGTATTAAATCAATATGGTGGATAGAGACTGTCCCAACATTTTGGAAGGAGGAAAAAAAGTGCCTATCAAACTTTGAATCCCAAAGGGTAGCAAATGTGCAAACAAACAAACAAACAAACAATCCATAATAAAAATGAATTGCAAATGAGAGTTTATGTGAAGCGATATGTACTTGGTAACAGTCTGACCAAGCCTTGAAGATTTCATTGGTAAGAAACATAGGGGGGAGTAGGAATGGTAATCCCACTAGGGTTGTGCAATACAACATCTCTGTCTGTGAAAATCACAGAAAACAGTCAGTCAGTCAGTCAGTCAGTCACTTTGCTTGTAAGTCATTTGAAGCAAAGATGCTTCAAAGTACCAGACATTGTGAGGATTGAAAACCCATTCACCCAAAAGACTACATGATTGAAATGAGGGAAAAAGAGTTGAACATAAGTGCCTGAGAAGTTGCTGGGTTGATGGTGAAAATAGCCTCCTGGAAATTTCCGACAAAAGCATCAAGGACAAGGGCGCTGACCACCATGAGAACCCCAACAACACTAAAATCTGGTGAGGAATGAGCATCCGCTAGTGTGAATAATATGAGTCCTATAACCAACAAAAGTGCTGATATATATTCGAGAAGGGTGTATCGACGACGAAGACCTGGGATGAACGCCCCCATCACCATTACTGGCAAAACCTGCATATATCCTTCTCCCTAGTAATTACAAATCCAAATTGCAGACCATCTTGTAGACACTACTGTTTGTTGCATAATTTTGTTGGAAACGTGCAAACCCCTTAATTAACCCCTATGGTTCAGTGCAGTTGACAAACTGTCTGTTCGTGAAGGGTGAAGGATCAATGAGAAATTTTTGTGAAGTGATTGTGTTAAAACATAGGAGAATTCATTCAGTTGGAACTTGGCAACAAAGTGGCCTCTGGTGGCAATGACATCTTTGATTCTTCTATGTTCGATAGCTGAACCAGCTCAGTATGGATCTATTACAAAAGTGTTATTGATTTTAGACTGCTTGCAAGGTTTCACCATGTGTAACATGGGTAGAAGAAGAAGAAGAAGAATCAGATGTTGGTACCTTAGTGGATTTGAACATGATTTGAGCAGGGTAGTTAATGAACATAAGACAGCCCTTGGTGAGACCTTGGGAGCCCATCAGCACTGCTGACAACTTGACATATGTTCTCCAGGAATTTGAAACTTGTTTGGGTCCAAAACCTTGGCACGTAATAATTGTCAAATACACAAATCCTTGGAAAAATGTGAAATACCAACCATAGCTGAAAGCAGTTTATCCCCCAGCCCCCATAACAATCCCACCCCATCAAAACCCAATGCAACAAACACCAACTGATTTGCAAAACAGTTTCAAATTCTCTAAACCCATGCTCCTTGAATATGTCTTTTGCAGGCACAGTTTTGAACATGTCTTCTTTTGCAGCCACAGTCTTTGAGATTTGGGTCTTTTGCAAATGCAGTTTTTGAGATTTGGTTATATTCTCTTAGACACTAGGTCTGAGTTCTGTTTTCAATGCACAGGGAGTTCAATCTCTATTGACTTCCAAGCCTGTGATCTGTCATCAACAAGCACTCACACACACATTCCAGCCTTCACAAACTTGTACATGAAATACTGACCTGAATTTAAGCCTATTGTAAACATACTCCTGCAATCCAAGCATCCCCCCCCCCCCACAATGTCAAAAGGAATTCATGTTGTGACTTCAAATGATTGTTATCAAGAAATCATTGTTCCTGATGAGTTTGTATTTATTTTGCCTTCTACAATGCCTGCTCAAAATCTATTGCAGATTTCAAAGGAACTCTAGCCAATGCTGGAAATTTTGCCTAAGTTAGTTGATGACAAGAAAATGCAGATGAAATTCAGGTGAAAAATCAGACTTCCCCATGTTGGATTTTTCTATGCCTCATCCTTTGGTGGAAATAAGAGAGAACATGAAATTTCACTACCCATCTTGGAGCAATGTCTAGACAACATAATCTAAGTTGAGTATCAGTAGTAGCATCTAGCAATGCACTAGATTCAAAACTTTAGAATTGTTTTTTAACAAAAAGCTGCCTACAAAGGTGATCATGTGGCTCAACAAAATAGTGGCTATAATTTTCTACAAGTTACCAGGAGTTATGGAGGATAGAAAGATAGAGAGCACGCAGAGGTTTTTTTTGGGGGGGGGAGAAGCTCTCACCTCACAAACTCCATTCACCAAAAAGCCCAAGAACAAGCCTCCTGCACAGATCAACAGCTGCAACCATTTGGGTTTTATGCTCATATTAAGTCCCAGTAACCACACCTCATTTTCATGACCTTGTCCCATTTTGCACACCTCCAAGGCTATATATATGTATACCCGTAGTAAAAACTGTGTTTGAGTTGCTCTCTATGAGGATCCAACACTTCCCAACCTGCTTCAATGAAGGAATGAATGAATGAATGAATGAATGAATGAGTGAGTGCCTTGAACAGTATATAGCCACACCAAGCTCCTCAAGTATTATTGTTCCCAAATTTAAAGCTAATGCAGAGCTTCACTGGAAGCTTGTAGCTGAAAAACAACATCTTGTGTAATCAGCCTTATCAGCTTCCATGGTAAAAAGCAGTTGTAGATGGTGCTCCCCTTGCACATTGGGTTTTTGTCTTGTGTTTCCTGCCATCCAACTTCTCTCACTAAGTCCCTTCAAAGACTCCCAAAAAACCTCCAAATTGAACCAAAGGTTGAAACACCCAACACCCTTTTTCTTTTGAAGCTTTCAGGAACTAGTTCTAACTAGTTCCTTCCTCTCAGAGGGAGTCTGTCTGAGTGATTTTCATGAGAAGCTGGTTGGTTGGTTGGTTGATGCAATTAACAACAACAAACAAAAATAGTAGGGGAAATGGCAGTTTCCAAATTGGTATTCTCTCAAGCCCCCTTATACTATACCCTGGGATCCACACCTATGTTAAAACTTTACTCTTGATTGGGTAGGTAGTACGGCTAAAATATATGATTTATAATCATATCATATAAAATTATATGATTTTTTTATTAAAAATTTATACATGTATTTACCCTTTTTCCCATGACCCACCATCAAATACTATACTAAATCAACTAAGGCTAAACTATGTGTCTTTTGCAAACACAAATATGCATGTACCCATTTCCCATGACCTACCATCAAAATACTATTCTAAAGAACTAAGGCTAAAATATGTGATTTTTAAAACACACAATTAAAAATATGTGTTTAGAAAAGCACACAATTCATATATGTGTTTTTAAGAACATACATGTACCCATTTCCCATGACCTACCATGGAATACCACACTAATCAACAAAGGCTAAAACATGTGTTTTTTTTAAAAACGCCCAATTTGTACATGTACCCATTTCCGATGACCTACCATCAAATTCTATACTAATCAACTAAGGCTAAAAGAATGCATTTTTTGAAAACAAAAAAATATATATATACATGTACCCATTTCCCATGACCTACCCATCAAATTCTATACTAATTTTCAACCAAGGCTAAAAGAATGTGTTTTTCAAAAACAAAAATTATATGTACCCATGTACCCATTTCCCATGACCTCCCATCAAATACTATTGTAACCAACACAGTAATAATAGGTGTGGCTTTCATGTGCATGTTCGATCATGTCATGTTCTCTCATCCATGTTCTCTTCACAAGAGCCAAAAAAAAGATCCAGTGTTATTAGGTAGGCTAGCCAGCCCTGGGTTGGCAATTTTGTCTGAAATGGTCAAATGGGTGTTGGTTTAGGGTTTAGGGTTTTTTAGGGTTCATGACAATTGCATCATTTCAGAATTGTTGTAATACCTGTTGCCCTAATTTACAATGGTCTTCAAATAAGGAGTGAAAAGTTGTGTACCTATTATTCCTTTTCACCTTGCCTGCTTCTTCCACTGTTTGTTGGCCTTGCCTTGGTAGGCAAGGATATTGTTGTCTTTAGATTCATTATAGAGTATAGTAGCTTAAGGGATTTTTATAGGCCCCTACTAGGTAATAATAATAGGTCTATTTTTAATATGAGGATTTTTGAGAAATGATATTTTAGCTTGTGTTGAAACTTGAGATTAGTTACAGAGTTATGATATCTTGAAGGATTTTGGTTTCTTTTAGAGGAATTTTTTGAAGATTATATTTTTTGCATGGTGAAATATTTGAGTTCTCCATAATTCTTCTTTTGCCTTACAATACTTTTTAATGTAAATGGCAAGGCCATAGTGTGACGCACCGCTTGCTTGTTTCCTGTTTTTGGTTGGCTTTAGCATTTTGTTATTATTCTTGTGTTGTGGTTGCTCAAGCCAACCAACAGATCCACACAAACCGCAACCCATGTTGGCCTCATCATTTGTGTTTGAAAACTGATGAAGGCAAAAATATTGGCAATTAGAAGTACGTAATTCATACCATGCATAGTAATATTATGGTCACATCTTCAATGACCAATCGACTTGTTGAAATTGATTATAATGGAGTGAACCATACTATTAAACATAACCTCTAACATGATGGTTTAATGGTGAATTGCACAACCATTGTGCATGGTGACTTCGGGTTCCAACTTATCATAACCTTATTTTGAGAACTTGCACCCAAGGCTTTAGAGCAAATGAAACTATCTAGCTGAAATATGGATCAAAAGATTGGAATGAAAATTGGTTAAGGAGGCTCACCATTTAGTGTATGAAATGTGAGAACATTCAAAATAACTTTTCTATAGCATTAATGTGGACATTTTTTTCTAGTGAGGGAGAGCATTGTTGTAATTTGAAAATTAGTCACACAACTCTTATGAAACGTAATTTGGAGGTTACCTCCTTGTGCTGAACCATGAAGACATGGCCTTAACCTTGGGCATGAGACCTAAGCAAGGGGCAAATGTGTTGGTTTGGGTCCTCTTTAGGTAACTTAAGAGTGAATTCCCTTTGGTGGTTTTCCCTTCAACAATTTGGTTAAATTCAAGTGAATTTGTATCAAAAGTGATAGTTGTTCAATGTTAAAAGGTACTTGGCCATTATGATAACAAAATCCTAGCTGGGTCTTGGTTTTGAGAAGGTGGCAACATCAATAAAAGGAAGAGTAAGAAATTAATGGTTAGTAAAATGCTTTAACTTTGTTGTCTTTGTATGGTGACCATGAAGATGGAGATTATTAAAAGGTATTTTAGGTTATGAAAAATAGTGATAAAGGTGGAAACTAGTGAAATTGTTTTTATTTTTTATGTCATCAAAAATTATTGAAAGCTTCCAACATGTAGATTGTTGAATTTTATTAACCATAATATAGTAAGTGTGCAAACACAATGTCACATATCATAGCAAGTGTAACCACTATTTAGTTTTGCATGCGTAGAATCAAATATATATATATATATATATATAGTGTTTGTGTGAAGTTTATTATAATATGTTATTGGAACATGTGGAATAATTTGAAATGAATCCAATGAATATAGGGTATTCAAAAGATTTTTTGAAATAATGTAACGAATGTTTTTACTACATAATTTTTTGTCAGAATGATTTTAAATTATTTGAAAATGACATAATCATGAACATTATTGTAGTACACCTTTGCATAATAATAAAATTGAATCCATTTTTATGGATATTTTGTACTTAATAGTTAATACCCATTTGCATGCAATCATAGTAACCAGCAAAAGAGGTTTAGTAAGTTATTTTGTGCTCATTGTTCTTTTATAATACAACATCGTAAGAAGACATTTGTGAAAGGGGAACATGCAAAAAACAAAGCGTGATCGAGTTGGTGAACTAGTTTGAAAAAGAAACCATTTACATTGACAAAAAACCAGTGTTGGGCGGTTTTCATCCGTCGGTTAAAAATTGGCGTTGGTTTTCAATCCAGTTATTAGTGAGAATCAGCAATGAGAATTGCCATGAAAATTGGATTGAAGGTTCTCATTGGAGGTGAAAATCACCCAATGAAAATTGTCCAAATTCTCATTTGGCATCTAATCTAAGAACTGGATTGGTTTTCACATTTTCAAAATAATTTGATTCTCATGCTTAAAAAAAAACATTAAAAAAAAAAAAACAAACCAAAACAAAAAGGAGCAAATTTAGGGTTGAATGATTGTAAAAAAGAAACACAAAAAATCCAAAAAAAAGTATATATATATATAAACAAACAACCATAATTTGTGAGAACCAACTTATGAGAACTGTCCCTAAAAATCAACATTTCAAAATTTTGTGAGAACCACTAACCTTGAAAATTGCATAACTGGATTTTTTTTTAATTCTGAAAACCAGGGGAGTTTTCAAATTTAAAAAAGAACCAGGGTAGTTTTCAAAACCTACCCCAATAATCGGAACCAACAATTTTCACAAAAAAATGAGAATGACCCAACACTAGAAAAAACCATGGTTAATCATAAAAGAAGCAATTGAAGTTCAATGATTTGAGGAACAATAACATAATTTAATCATTTTATCATATGGGTGTAGTCACAATACAAGCACCAACATAAGAAGTGTAATCATTGTTTGGTTTTTCATGTTTTAATGTGAAACCCCATATTCATGTTGCAAGCTTTTAATGTGTTTACATGAAATTACCTCTAATATATTATAGGAACATTTTGGAATGAAATGAATGAATATAGAATAATAAAAAACACCTTAAAAAAAGTATAACCAATTTTATTTTATTTTCATATTTTAACTAACTTGAAATGCCTTCAAAATAACGTAAAATTCATGAAAAAAGAACATCTACATTTTATAAAAAAATTTAATGTGACATTTTTTTCTCGTGAATAATTTTGGTTGTAAGAAAATTCATAGATTTCTAATCCATCACTTGTTGTAACCAAAACCAATTTGCCACATCATCATAACAAGTAAACTTGCTACTATTTAAGGAATCACCTACACTAGCAAGTGTGGCTCCTTTTATTTTTATTTGTAACCATACATTTAACTAAGTATAAAACAACATAAACATTATCATTTCTTTTGAAAATTGTTAATTAGGTTGTTGGAATTTTTTCTTACCATAAACTCCCAAACTTACCTTTTAGTTTTGCAAGTCTCATTTATAACATAGGTCTCCTAAAAAACACTTACAATTGCACCTATAAACTTAACTTAGTTAACTCAAGTTTAGACCTCACCCCTATTGAATGAGGAGTAAGTAAGTGTGCATGGGGCTCAACTACACTAACAAAATGTTTCTGTTTGTGAGTTGTTTTCTTATATAGGAGATTATTAGAGTTTTTGGCCATGCAATAGTAGCTTTAGAAAAGCCCCTTTCATGTTACATTATTGTTTTCATGTGCAAAACACAAAATACAAATGAAGTGGAATTATTTTTTTGTCTAGTTTACCATGTTTGCACATGTCCATGTTATAGTCTTTTGAAATGAAGTTTGAACAACTTTTCAAGCTCACCTTCATAAAACCATGACAAACTTTGGCATCATCAAATGTCTTTGACATAACATGACCAAAACATGACCTTACAAATGGGCATGACAACTAAAGTGATGAACAAAAAATAACACTTGTTAATGAAATGATCAATGTAGACAAATTAGACCCATCGTCTTTCACATAGGCAACTACTTTGTCAAACAAACCAAATGAATAAAAAAAAAAACCTTTACCTAGTTTGCCATAGTTGCACCAATTGTATTATGTAGTTCAAATATCCCCACGATCACATGGGTGGGATTTTCATACACTATTGATGAAACTAACAACCATGGCAAAAATGTCATATCTAGCTTGCAACATCCAAAAATAAAAAAAAGTTGTGCATGTAACACATGATGCAAAAAAGTGCACAACATATTTCTTCATATGTTTTCCACATTCAATATCACTTTTTAAAAATGTTGTCATCAAGAAGGAAATTGAACATGCCAATGTTGATGTGAACTAATTGTTCAACTATGGATTCTTGTCTTGGTGGATTCCTTTAGAATAGCTTGTTGTGCAAGGTTAGCTTTGTGATAAAAGCATTAACAACCAAAAAGAATTGTGAATATGAAATGGTAACATTGTTTTCCTTTTTTTGCACCATATCTTTTGATTGCTAGATTTATCAAGAAGTGCAAAAGGTTTCTAAACTACAACAAGATCATGGCACACATTTGTTGAAAAAACATATTCCTAATGAACATCTATAAGAGTATAAAGAGGCGGGGGAGGAAAACAAGATAAAAAAGCTTGGGTGGAGGATGGAGAAAGAATGCCCATGGAGAGGAAATGAGTGTAGAGGAAAAAGGGAATCACAAAGTAAAAAGGTCAAATGGAGTTTGATGGTAGAAAAATATGTGCTACAAAAGAACAAAAACCCTAAGCCTTTAATTTAAAAGAATTAGGAACCTTAGAAAAAGAAAACTTCATGTTGGCATAAGGTTTTTGCAATTTTCATCACAATGCAAATCATAAGCATAGGTCATGCCTAGATCTTGGAATTAGGTGGGTCCTAAAGTAACTTTTGTATCCAAGTATTTGAAGGAGAATAAAGGTAAGTTCACTAAACCCAAAAATTAAAACCATTAAGTATTACTTGGACTTCTAAACACTCGCACAACATTGATTTCAATTTAACAAAACAAAACAAACTACATTCCATAATAGTAGGATTATGACTTTTATTTGTTTTGTTATGTTAGAACCCTAACATTGAGTTTGCGATTAAGTGTGGAGTGCAAGGGCCCATGAGGCCATGAGAATGTGTTAGGTGTGAAACACACTCTCACAAATGGGGTAGAATGCAAAGGATGGAGCCCAATGACTCTTAAGTGCACTCCCACTTTGGGAATTGCATTCATGTGGGAGTTGCGGATGTTTAAAGTCTTGATTAGAAAGGAAAACAACCACCAAATTGGGCCCTTAAGACACCACTAAAAAGGTCTTGAAGTGTAGATGCTTAAAATGTTTTCACATTATTCATTTAAACCTGATTTGTCTGAGTTATGATCAAAAGAAAGGGCAAAAGTCAAATTGGGATCTTGACTCCTGATCACAAACCCCTTGAAAGCAGGGGTCAAATCAGTTCTGATTGAGGCATTCTATACACCATTGAAAATATCTTTTTGAGGGCTATAAGATATTGCCCTTGCATTTCCAAAACAGACTTGATTTGAAAATGATTTGAACGATCAAATTTTTAGGATAGCAAAAGTCATAGTTTTGGGACTCCCACTTCGGAGTCCTTGGGAAAAGTGACATTTAGATGTAGTCCTTATGGAGAGGCACAAAGCATACTATAGGGAGGGGAGTGGTGCCTTTTCCCAAAGGTTGTGGGTTGTGTAAAGCTTGTGTTTGAAGTTATCCCAATTAAATCTGCCACATCACTTCCATTCAACTCGCAGTCATCGCTTTCTTTTTTTAGTTGTGTAGGTCGATCTCATCTTGAACTTTCGCTTGTGAGTTCGTCCTAATCCCATCCCGGAGCTCCAACATGCTTTCCTACTTTTGAAATGTTACAAATTAAAGAACATTAAACCCCAACTTCTTCTTTTTTCATTATTTCGCTCTAGGACTCACATTTGGGCGCCTTAAAAAGTTTGAAGGCGCATCATGTTATATGTGATTTAAAAAAAATTTGGTCCAACTTTTGGATCAGGTTCCCTTATTTCACATCCTAACTTATATGTAATAAAAATTGAGGACATTTAGCTTTCAACCTAAAAAACCAAATTAAAAGTCATCCTTTGTTGAATGATTGCCATTACATGTTAACCTTGTATGCATATAAGGTTATAAAATTTGTGTAGAAAACGCACACAATTGTACAAGGTCTATGGAATCAGCTTGTATTGAGAGTGAAAGAAAACCTATATGGCCAATCACATTGTTACAATGGGAACCTTGAATTGTTCTGAGGAATTCACTTCAACAACTTGGCACTTAATTGCTGTAATAGCATCATGACTTGTACCTTGGTGCAAGGAAACAATGTGACTAACAAGATTGTTCAAATGGGTGCCTTGAATTGCTTTAAAGAGTTGCATTAATGAACTATTCCTTACATGTTGCATACAAAAGACATGCAAACAACATGCAAATTGTGAGTTAGCCTTTGTCAAAAATTTAGAGTTTTTACACATCATTGTCTGACTTTACTCATGGTGCTCCTCAAACTAACAGACAGGATTGTACCACGAGTATTTGTTTTTCTAATCAGCCTGTCCAACAGTTCACCTCTATAATAAAAATAGAGCTAGACATAGGTTTGCTTGCTTTGTGGATGCAATCTCTTTTTACAAAGAAAAGCCTAATAATACTATGGAATTTTGCCAAGATTTTCCAGCTCTACTCATCATGGAGAGACATGGAACATTGTAGAATTCATTTTGGTCCCACATTTTGAGCAATGTTCAACAGGTGTTGCTGTGACCTGAGTTCATTTTGTCAGACCTACATAGAGAATTTCCTATTTTAACTGTAGCTAGTTTGAACTTGCCATAGAAGGCAGAGCCATTACTTGCACACTTTTACAACACAACATGAGATTGCATAAAGTCTTATCCACAACTTAACAAAGTATAATCAACAAGGTACTAAAAGCTCCAAGTGCTCTTCCATTCTCTCTTAGTGCTACTTCATAAGATGCCAAATAGGATTTTGAAAAACCAACTGCAACTGGTCTGTTTCAGAACAGATTACGCATTGCAGCAAAGCCCCCAGGAATGAACTCATCAACAGTTGGTACCAATTCCACTCATCCATTGCGAAAGCATGACCTGAAGTAAAATTACACTAAAATAACAGCTTTCCATTCATTTGAGAAACAGAAGCCTTTGATCCAAGAGCCAGGAAGAACAGGGAAAAGAACAGTTAGCAGCTTATGAAAGCAAGATGGTGGGTGAAGGGGTTGTGACTGTAGTTCCTTTCACACACAGGCCTGGCAGTTTGAAGTTGCAACTTAAGAGGTCTGGAATTAGGAAGTTCCAACACAAATTTACTTCTGAAGTCACTTGTGTGAGCACCAAGAAAACGAATATTGATCCACACTACTTTCATATCCATCATTAGCTGTTGCATTCTGCTCCTTTTCACCACCTTCCCAACAGAGAATCCCCATAGATTTAATCAAACTAAGGTGACACAAAGTACTTTCAGACTGCAGACCCTGGCCCTGACCACCCCAACAACCCCACACAACCTCCAAAACTCAATTCCCACTTCAGTCATACAAGCAATATATTTATAACCAAATTTCATGTGTACAGATCAACTTGTTGCAAACAACATTGCCTTTACACAAGCATGCCTAAACCTAGTGACAAATCTGGACAGATAGAGAGCCCACATGTTAACAAAGTAGATTATGCATTCATAAGTGGTGATCTCTTCGCACGAAATGGAATGAAGAAGTCGTCTCCTGAAGGCATGTTAAGAGTATGTGAAAACCACACTCAGGTGCTTCTTTTGTTGCCCTGACATAAATTCCAGGGGAAACCATGGTTGCACAGTTGCTTACCTCCAGTTGTGTTGAAAATCACTGGACTGAATACAGTGGAGAGTTCCCTCACTCCTACACCTCTAACGCTTAAGAGTACCTCTGGCAAACGCCAACTTTTGTGTATTTTCAAGAAGTGTCTGCCAACCAACCATGGGATCTCATCACATATGAATCCTGCAGCAGGAGTGATTCATTTTATACAAAACAAAGAAAGCCACAAAATGTTCACAAGCTACTCAAAGATACCGCAAAGAGCTGATTTCTACAAGGCTCTTCTCATCCTAACTGATCCAGTTTTAACTCTGATGTGGGTGGAACACATCCATAAAACACATCAGTCATAACTTGCCACAAATCACCCTCACATTCTACCATAAAATAACCTTCCATATTCTTGTACTAAATATTGTATGTTCTATCATATTCTATTGTAAAGCTCTTTGCTTCAAAGTACCAATACCTTCTTTACAATCAATAAGAAGCTAGTTGGTTGGGCAGGTGGGTAGGGAGGTGGGAAGATGGAACCTGTCGCATATATTCTGCTATGGCTTTGGAGCCCTCCATTGCAAGAGTAAGCACTTTCTCAAAGAGATCTGTTGAAAGCTTTGAGTCCATCTGACACAATCCCATATTCACCCATACATTTGAATAGAAATATTTTAGCCAGAACTACAACCTGACAAAGTAAGATACTTGGGTTAACCTCAACATGTTGCAGAATGTGTCCACGAGGATGATGTGAGAAGGAAAGGTATGCTATTGAAAATGGCCTCCATTTTAGTGCTATAGCCTGGGCATTGGATAGAAAAATGTCCATTGTTCTCTGTCTCAACACACTGCACACTGCGAGAGAGTGAGACAGCACACCTGGAGGAGTGATACTTTGTCAAGTTTGGGGAAAATCCCAACTGTTAAGTCTGGGCCACCTCCACTGTCCTCAATGTAGTTTAGATCTGCCACATCACAAAGTACTTTGCTCAAGTTCACTTTACCACCAAACAACAGAATATGGCCTTAGCCATGGTCAACCACACAGGCTGTACACATGCTTTCCTTTGCAGAACTGCCATATCTGTGATAGTTTGGTATGGAATAGAGAAGTTGTACAAGAACCCTAAATTCACAAAAAAAATAAAATTCTCACCTAACAAGGGGGTGCTATTTAGGTAGCCAGCAGCGCAGGATACAACAAGATCTTGCATTGGAATGCCTGCATCAGCCAATGCCATAGATGCTGCATTGATGCATGCAGCCCGTGTTCCTGCCAATCCCAGCAGTCCAGCCACCTCACATTTTGCAACCAAGCCACACCAGACAGCTTGCTCACCAGAACAATAAAGTAAAGTCATCTCTTGATCACAGTCCCTCATTTAATAGAGTCAGATGTGTACTAGTCATTTCTTCAAATAAGACCAAGCAGAGTCTAGTTTACAACAATTTCCTAATGGCTCTAATCTGGAAAAGACATGTCACCTCCATCTGCTTGAAGGACTTGGACAAATATATCAATCTGCACAATCCAGCAGTCAAAGCCTTCAAGGTCACAATATACTCAATACTCCAAATGTAGTGAATAGTCAGGTAGACTTCCAGGTAGCCAAGACAGCAGCCAAGAGGGGAAAAACGTCCTGGTAGTAATAAGAGGGGATGAATCTCAGGAGAAGAGAAGGAAAAGAGGACAAATAGCATGTGATCTGCCTCACAATCTTCAACTACAACTTGAAGTCAGAAGCCAATGCTGCAATGCATGGACTACATGGGCTGTGCCTGCATTCACTTTTTTGTGTGTGTAAGACATGTACTTTCACCCAATTCACAAAGTCCAGAAAACTTAAAATAGAAAAGTTGTCACAGCTACAGTCTAATCCAGACAGATACGTCCATTCTCTTGGAACAAAGCCAGCAAGAGATTTAACCTGGGAGCGGGGCATGAGATGTGTCAGGATTGCTGCCTCCAGAGTCTGGCGGATTACAAGAGACAGTTCCATTGCTCGTCTGCAGCAGAGATCAAGGGAGGAAAAGTGTGGAACACCCACAGAGAGAGAGAGAGAGAGAGAGAGAGAGAGAGAGAAAGATCTGCATATTTCCAATATATATATATATATTCAAAATGTTCATCCTTCAAGTATTGTGGGTATATATTCTTTTGACCAAGAGATTGAGAACTCTCATGAAGTAGGAAACAACAAGACAACACTGTACCTGTCACTTTTTCCTCGTCTCCTTCTTTCGCCTGTGCTGAAAGCAGCCATGCTATACTCACACCGTACCTGAACTAGAAGCGGCCAAGTTACAAATGGAAGGAACATCAAGAACATAAATCCTAAACCCTAAAATCCCAAACAATGGCAACACAAAAGTCGAACTATGATTTATTCACAAAGACACAATAATGAAGGAGAACTGGAAAACATAAGTAAAATAATAAAGAGGTCAAGAATATTACCAGAGCCTGGTCATGTAACTGCTGACTATGATTTTGCACCTGCCAATTTTCCCACATTCGAAAGTCTTCAGTATCTCTACATGCAACCAACACAATTGTGTGTACATACAGAGGGTTGGTAAAAGGAGTTCAAGAGAAACCCAAGAAAACATGCATGCAACCTCCACCACATCTGCAATGGATGATTTGCCATCATGAAATAACTGTAACTTTAAGCCATAATTTAAGAAAATGCACCAATTGAACAAAAGGAATTTGCAAATATTTTGATCAGCAGCTTGACTCTCACCTCATGGGGACCATACACTGCTGCAATCACTTTGGTATTGCCCATTTCAAATAAAGCAGACCTGACAGCAACCAATCAAGGTTTAGCACAGCCAAAATCCAGCTGGTCAGACTACAATCTCCTTTGAAGGATACAAACCCTAGCAGTGCAAGAACATTGCCAGAGCACTCACTACCAATTTTATCAAACCCTAGCAGTGCAAGAACACTGGCAGAGGCACTCACTACCAAATTGGCCAAACCCTAGCAGTGCAAGAACACTGGCAGAGGTACTTACTACCAAATAGGCCAAACCCTAGCAGTACAAGAACATTGCCAGAGCACTCACTACCAAATTTACCAAACCCTAGCAGTACAACAACACTGCCAGAGCACTCACTACCAAATTGGCCATGACCCAAGGAGAAGAAGGACAATAACAACGTTGCCAAACCCCAAAAGAACAGAATGAAAAAACATTTCTTCTGAAAATTTAATGAAGAAAAATGGCTCAAAGCGATTGCTAGAGAATAACCAACCCGTCTGCTTTGCCAACCACGCCCACCTCCGCATGTAGCTGTCGCATCTGCACCGCATCGTCATGATCATTACAGCAGAACGTAAAGTTGCACATGCAATGAATGATCCAAATGTCTTGAATCACACATGATCCGAGGTAACCTAACAGATTCAGAAACAACCGTCTTGAACTCACATCTGGACAGATCAAGAGTGCTCAGATACAAAACACTAACTAGGGTTCGGATCTCTCTCGGCTTCTGTAAACTGTGGTGTCACCTCACACAACTTCAAAATGCTTCTGTGGGAGTTAGATACAACAAACACCCAATACAAATACACACACACACAAACACACACGCAGAGAGTAGTACTTCGTGGGGACGACGACCGTCAAGGCGAAGACCTTCAGGGCTTATGAACTCCATATCTGTGCAGCTGCTTCTTCTGCTTGCGAGCGTTCCTGCTGCACTTGCTTCTTGATCTGTTCAACCCTAGGCCATTACATTCTTCAAGGTTTAGGGTTTAGGGCTTCTTCTTGTTATCTTAAACCCTAAACCCTAAACCCTAAATTCTTCAAGGTTTAGGGTTTCGGGCTTCTGGAGGGTTGCTGTCTGGGCTTCTAAAACGCCACCACCAGTGTTTGAGCGGGTATCAGAAATGGCCTCAAACCAGCGTGGGGCAGGTACTGGGAACAGGAAAAAGACCCCCGGCGGTTCTAACGATTCGTACTCGCCGTCGACCGATCAAAGACCCGTTGGTGCTATGCAGCCGCGGTTCTCGAGTTCTTTTACACAAGGAAATAACCGGCCTTAAAACTGACGGTTCACTGCTGGTTCTTTAAGGGTATCGAAATAGCTGGTTCTTTGATTTGGATCTGCTCCCCAAAGAACCGGAGCCGGTGGTGATTTGAATGAATAAGAAAAGAAACCGGTTCTTTACCGGTTCTCTCTTTATGTTTTAAGGACTGGGCATTATACCCTTGATTACTTTGTCGAGTAGCCTTAATAAGGTTACCCATTAGGCATACATTTGACAAAATTAAAGTTTTAAAAAAATTGTGGACCTAGGATTGAATGTAATTTACAAATAATGAAACATTTATCATACATAGTTGAAATGCTTGAAATGAATTATATGAGAAATGAATTATGTTTTTTTACAAATCTTTTTTTAAAAATTAAAATGTTGTATAATATGTGGAATAGTTATAACTAAACCATCAATCCCAACATTTTAAAAAAATTCAATCATTTTTTTTAAATAATTTTTTTTGTAACGTAATCCTTACGATGTTTTTAATTGTCTAGTATCAAATCATATAACGTTTGCTTCAAATGGGCAAAAAACATGTTTATGTTTAAATGTGACATTGAAGGTGATATGCATTGATATGCAAAATATGTTGTTTCTAAACACTAGTCTACATGAATGCACTTTTTATCAAAACATCCATTTTTATATACGGATATTTTCCTTTTCCATGGTTTGCATGTAAAAGAAAGATATTGGGGTTTTAGCGCATGTTTATTGGTATTTTGTGGACATAGGTTTTTATTAAGTTTGGGATGGTATTCTAGATAGAGAAATATCTAAAGAGTTTTAAATATATATATATATTATTATGTTTAAACATAATATTACTAATTAGAACAATTTGCAACTATGTCTTACATCCAATCATGTGAACCATTTTGCCATATTTAGTCAACTTTTCTCAATCATGATTTCAACCAAAATATTAAAATACATTTTAGTTTCATAATTTTGACTAGTTTTTTTATTTGAACAACTTTGGTCTTTTT
>Ga0116229_10003718_pt1 | contig 25134 bp, 25 predicted proteins | sample S1TSphgellanicum_3_FD_87313 | JGI IMG/M metagenome (GOLD analysis project Ga0116229, IMG submission 87313) | Host-associated microbial communities from peat moss isolated from Minnesota, USA - S1T2_Fc - Sphagnum magellanicum MG | ecosystem: Host-associated > Plants > Peat moss > Unclassified... | reverse complement strand
TCTTTTCAATGTATACACATATGCAAAAATATTGCAAAGTTGGAACGATATCATTGCACACCAAACATTGATAATAAATTAGGACATTCTCTAGACCCATTACCTTAATAAGGATGTAGGGTGCAAGTCACAATTGTCTTTAAGTTGATTATACTTTCAAAGGTAGGTTGCCAAGCATCTTTGATTTTTAAACCTTATGACAAAAACGTAAATGAATGTCTTCCACACTTTCTCTTTTTTCATCATCTTGTGATTTTGAAATAGATGATGTTCTAAGTACAAAAATTTACATGTTCAAACATTTCTCAATGGTTTCATGTCAAATGTCAAAGTCTTTTCAACTAAACCACTTAATCTATAACATAAATGAAAAAATTTCATGACATAGTTTGGTGTTTCGGGGGTAGGCTTGGGACCCTTTTTTACTATTTTTAATTACTTATTTATTCTTGAATTAAGAATGAAATTGAAATGTGAATGAATTTTCGACATGGGTAAATAAAAATGTAATTTCATCTTTTATGGAATTAATGAAAATGATTTCATGGACAATCTATATGATCATAGATTATCAATGTCTGGTAACTAATTGTTTCTTAGATAGTTTATTTAAATAAATTTTAAATATATTAATATGTTGACTTTATGGCAATTGATCTATCATCGGTAGTGTGAAGCAACACAAAGACCCAAGAGAATGAAATTGAAACATGAATGAATTTTCAACATGAAATGTAATTTGATCTTTTATGGAATTAATGAAAATGACTTCATGGACAATCTATATGATCATGGATTATCAATGTCCGGTAATTAATTGTTTCTTAGATAATTTATTTAAATAACTTAAAGACATATTAATATTTTGATTTTATGGCAATTGATTTGTCATTGGTAGTGTGAAGCTAACACAAAGACCCAAGAGAATGAATTTTCAACATGAAATGTAATTTCATCTTCTATGGAATTAATGACAATGGTTTCATGGAAAATCTATATGATCATGGATTATCGATGTTTGGTAACTAATTGTTTCTTAAATAATTATTTAAATAATTTAAAATATAGTAATATTTTGACTTTATGGCAATTGATTTGTCATGGGTAGTGTGAAGCTTAACACAAAGACCCAAGAGAAGGAAATTGAAATGTGAATGAATTTTCAGCATGGGTAAAATTATGGTCACCACTTTTGGTGTGGGTTAATAATACCCATTGCAAAGAACACCCTACTACCTATTTAGGGTTATAACTTTGATTTGTTGAATGATAATCTCAATGATACCAAAGTAGGTAATGGACAAGATACTTGCCATGGGAAGGTGACATGGTAGTTATATTGTCTCCTTGTAACTGTCTTGGGAACCAAGGGTTTTATGAAGCTAGCAAAATCCTAGATTTGCTAGCCATTTTGCTCCCCATAATTACACAAATCAATCCACTTTAGCACATAGAGAGAGAGAGAGAGAGAGAGAGCTTCATGTTTTCATGGATGGTGAAGAAGTTGTCTAATGCCTAATATGTTCCCAAAAAACGCCATTTTCCAAAATCTTCCCCGCCAAAAAAAAGAAGTGATCATGTGATGATAGATTTTCAAGTTTTGTAGCATGCAAGATCAAATCAATTCGATCGTGATTTCATGATTCTGACTTCATCCCGAAGATCTCTTGTGCAAATTTCAAGTTTGAAATTTTGTGTGGGTAGTAGTAGTAGTTGAAACAACACTAGTTGAAGAAGCATTGAAGAATCATATTAAAACTTTGAGTCTTTGACAAACCCGTTTGCGAAAAAAGAAACAAGAGCTGGTAGTTTTCTGGGGGAGTTTTGTTGTGCCTTTTTGCTGAAGAAACTTGCATCATCCTGATTTTCAACAAGCTCTGGAAAGAAAGAAAATAATAATAATAATAATGAGCGTGGATCGCAACATGAAGTTGAAGAAAGAAGCAGCAGTTGCTCATGAGAACATGATTGGACTGCCACTTTTCACTGATCACAAAGAAAGGTCAGTCTATCAATCTCTGTAGAATGCAGGTAAAGGATCAACAATAACCACGGCAACAACAACATCAACAACATCAACAACAACACAAATTGCTTCCATTCCTTCTTCGTCATCTCTCTAACAATCTTTTTTTTCTTTTTTTTTGGGTCTCTTGGGGTTTTAGGTTACAGTTACTGAACAGAAAACTCAAGCAATTGTCTCCAATCCCCCTTGCAAGCTCTTTGATTGGTGATGATGATGATGGTCATGGCCGTCAGGACAGACCCATGTCAGCAGTTTCTTGCGAGAATTATGAGGAAACAATGGCTGAAGATGATGATGATGTAGTCCTAGGCCTACATGATGATTCTTCCTCTGAAGAAACAGAATACAGGGAATTCATAAATCATCATCAATCAGAAATTGACCATGAAGAAGAACATTGTTGCAATGTTAGCCTCATGGTGATGGCAGAATCAGAAGATGACAAACAGAAGGAAGATGGAGGAGGTCTAAGTTCTGTTGTGCAGGGAAGTTGTGAAGATGAAGAAGAAGAAACAAGGTTAGGTCTTTTTCCATCCAATAGGGAAAATTCCATGTGTTCTGATGTAGAACAAAGCCAGATGGTGTTACAGAAGCTGCAAAAGGCAATTCACAATGATGGAGTTTCCAGAAGAACTGCTGCTGCTGCCACAGTTACAAGGTTCAGTAGTACAGATCACACCAGCACCAGCACCATGTCCATGAGCAATCCAGAAGGAGAGCTCGTCATGGAGACAAGTACTGAAATTCTGCGGGATGAGAAGCTGCTCATGCACTCGCCATCGACCAACCATGCAAGGATGAAGAGCTCAGAGATTGATATATGGATCAAGAAGCAGTTTGGCTTGGATGATGACATGGGTACTTTGACACCTTTAAGCCATGATTGTGCAGTGAAAGAAGATGATGGTGAAGCACAAGGGCAGGAAAAAATAGATTCTCAGGCAGATGTTGAGCTTCATCTTGATCATCACAAACAGTCTCCCTCCAACTCTGTCTCTGTGGCTTGTGAATTGGGTTGCATTCCTGCAACTGCAGGGTTACAGACAACAATTTTCCAACAGCAGTTATTTGAGGCTGATGATGAGGATGAGGATGTGGTTTGTGGAGACTATCATGATTTGTCTGAGTACTCTGATGAAGAAGAAGAAGAGCTGACTTTACAAGAGCTTCGAGCTCTAAATCGGAATCAAGAACTGATTGATAGCAGAACAATGTTGCCTCAATCAGAGCTTGGACAGATTCTTGAGCACAAGAGCATGGTGCAATGGTCAACACCAACTGTAGAGCTTGACAACAAAATCCTTGATCATGATGAAAATACTTACTGTCAACACTTCCAATCCACAAAGCCACTCGTGATGGGCTCTGAGTTGATGGATTCACCAACTTTGGAGCCATCTGAAGAAATGAAGTATTTTCTAGACAAGATGAAGAGAGAGCATTATGAGATGGATGCACCCCTCCTCGGGCTTCCAGAAGAAACTCAAGCCTTTTTGGATGAGCTCAAGAGAAAGAGCTTGGCCCGCATCATGCATGCCCAGCAGGTGACGATGCTTGCTTGTAGAGAAGATGAACAATTGATAATCTCTAATCACTTTGCCTTTGGGTATGCTGGAAGCTTAGACCTTGTCCTCACAAAACTCGTGTATGTTTTGTCATCTGTGAGCAGAACACAGTTACCAAAGATCCTGAGAATCTACATTTGGATTTGCAAATGGAGTAAGGCATCTTGGCCCTCTTTCAAGGCTTTAAGTGCATTGTCTTTCATCCTTGCATGAAATCTGTACATGGGTACCTGTGAACCTTGGAGTAAGGTTTACCTTCTAGGTTTACATCAGCTTTGACTTGACATTCAAGTTTGTGTAGATTCACATTTGATGATGATGGTCATCACCCTTTGTTTCTCACAAGATTGACTGCAGAAACAGTGTTGGGAAAGAAAGGTTTTGAGTCTTTTGACTGAGCTCAATTTGTGTTTGGCAATTGAAATTTCAGGCTATGGTGAGGTATGATAATGGTGTTTCAGGTTGGCCACTGTGGAGAAATTGGACAAGGAATTGCAAGAGAAGGAGAGGCATGCAGCCTCTGTCATGTTTTCAACACCTGCAACCGACCACAGTCACAGCAATCAAAGCTCCAGTCAAGGAGACCATAAGGAGAACTCTCATGCTGAAGAACTGATAAGGTAACCTCAAGCAATTGATCACCGGAACATTCATCATGTCCTGGAGAATCATGTTCAAGTTCTAGCTCATGGAGTTGGGTTGGCTGCTATGAGTTCATGGGAAAATGGATCTTGGAAGAAGTCTAGCTGAAAGACCTTGGATTTCTTATAGGTGTTTGGAACATACTAACACATGTGCTACCATAGTGCCAATTCTTTCACTTGCTATTGCTGGGGCACAGAGAGGAAGAAAGGCAACAGCAACCTGGATCTGCAGTAAGAATGACACTTGAAAATTTGGATCAAAATCAGGCCACAAAGCAAACTGACCATGTTCAGCGAAATATTCGTCTAGGCCCAGATGCCCGATTCTTCAGCCTCAAGGTACTGAGAACCTTCTCTCCAATTTTGTGTGTTTCACCTCCCAATAATATCACAAACAGATGGTACTCTCCTTCAAAGGCTCATACAAGAAACTTGTCCTTTTTGTGAACTTTGCTCTAAAACCTCGAGGCTACAAACTAACCCAAGTTTTGAATTCATTCTCAGTAGAAAATATTGGATGTGAGGTTCACCTTTCATTTGCAGGATTAATGATCTGTATAATTGGTCCACTGAGGAAGGACATTCCTTAAGTGATAGTAGGAAAATAATGGTGACTGACATCAGATGGTTTGACAGCCAGAAGAGGAGGCCTTAGTGGAACAAATCTTGTCTCAGCCTGATCCTATTGAAATTGATACCACCACAGATGGCTGTAGCACTTCCTCTTATGTTTCAACTGTGAGTTCTACCTCTTTTTTGTATGTGCATTGCACATGCTTCATATTGCCCCTTGCTATCAATAAATTTTTTGTTGCATAGCTCAAGTATGTGGGTTCAAGAGATTATCTGCAAACTCTGACAGTGGCCTGTGACAACTTCCCTACTTATCTATCAACTTCAGAGCAACTGAGACTTATCTCGAGCTTTAGGCTATGTGCCAATCAGATGATATTGATAATATTGGGTACTGAATATGTGCAGGGATTTGATTTGGTGGGAGAAAATGCAAAGAGAATGGCAGAAATTGATGCACAGTTGGAACAATTCCAACACCAGCGTAGCCCCTCAAGTCAGAGTGACAAAGAAAACTCTGAGGCTGGCTCTGGCTATGTGTCAAATGGCTTGATTTCACGAGGTAAGTTCTTTTCTGCCAAAGCACAGAATTGTCATAAATGTGCAATTGGGTACTCTGTCTAAGGCAACAGCAACTTCTCCATTTAGTGCACTTTCTGATAACATGTAAGTCTAAGCCTTCCTCTGGTATATTGTTCAAAACTGCAAAGTTTTGTAGTTCTGCAATTATGGAGGTGTGCCAGATCCAGCTTTTGGATCTCAATATTTTCACGCCCTTCACAGTTTCTCAATCAATCAATCAATGAAGTAATCAATCACAATATTTGTGGCATGGTGGGGATATGGGGAATGCTCTGCAGCGACAACACCACAGGATGGTGGAGCAAAACCACAAGGGATCTTAAAATGCCACCCCATAAAAGAAAGCATTCTGCCCAGCAGAATCTCAAATAAAAGTTCAAGTAAGGGCTCAAATAAAGGCGGCTCAAACAAAGACACCTGCAAGCACCACCATGATCAGGCATCCATTGCCACTAGTAATATGAACAACTATTTAGAGGAGCAAAGAGATCAGCGTGCCCATCATCAAGAGGCCATGGCAAGTTCTCTGCCATACAAGAAACAATCCCACTTCTGCAAAATATTGGTTTGGCCTACATCCAAAAGATAGATCTGTTCGCTGCCATATGTTGGCCTTCTTCTCTTCTTCATGCTATTGAATTAAAGAGACCCATGTGTTCTGAAAGATGTACCTATCATCTCATGTGTTCAGGAAGTAGAAAAGAAGCTGAAAGAACTGCATGCGGCGCCACTTCCCACAGTCATCTGTGAAGAGGATGTTGCTTCTTTGGTAATTAGCTCTCTCCTGGGTGGTGCTTAGAGCATCCCCAACGGTGCTTAGTATGTGACCTTGCAAAAATATTTTTCACATCCAAGTTTAGTTATTTACTATTTTCTTTGCAAACCCACTTATAAAACTAAAACCGAGACTGCAAATAGATGGGAAACTACTAATAGCAAACCACCTGGATCAATCATTATGATTGGCCGATCAGAAACAGGGAGCAGCAGTCAGATCATATTTATTACACTCTTCTCTGGTGGGTACACAACTTTGTTGTGCATTTTTACCAGCCTCAGCAAACTGTGCAACAAAAATGCCTGGCCAAAACCATTTTGCTGAGCCAAACCAGCGTGTATTGACTTTTTTCTTCATCCAATTTTAGTGTGCAGGGTCACATACTGAGCACCACTTGAGATGAGCATCTTTATCTTCACATGCTGTCAGTATATAATATTGTTAGCAAGTGTGATCTGAGCTTAGAAGGGGGAGTTGCTTTGGGCTAAATGCACGACGTTCATTCAGATGTATTTATTAATAACCAATTGCAGATAACACTTAAAATCTGCAATTGACATGTCCAAACCCTTTTCTCAAAAATCATTCCCATTGACATGATGTGTGATTTCCCCATGGAGTGTTGGGCACTGCATGAGTCAAACACACACAATGTGTCTTGAATCTGTACTCTGGCTGTGCTGCAGGTGCTTCAAGGTAAACATGAGCAAGGGATTTTTTGACACATTCTATATCGTGCTGAGAAAATGTTGTCAAATATCAAGGAGGTGTCACTGAGGTCTGTCTTCTTCGTATAACATGCACCTGCTTCTTCATGAAGGTATTGACTTCTTTCCAGCCTTCAAACCAGTTTCTAGATCTAGTCGAAAAACATCGATTTGTCAATGAATTCTGTGCTGTTCTACTGCTGCCTCTCAATACGATGCACTCATTCCTGCTATACACCCTTGATGTCAAACATTGGCAGAATCTGGTGTTTTTATTAAGTGGAAGAAGCTCTCTTTGCTCTTTGCTTCAACTTGAGCTTTTCTCATATTGCCATACATTGGCCAACTCCTCAAAAACAGTTTGCATTTCCATTTGGTTCTTGGACAATACATTTCTACAAAAGATGTACATCAATCCATGGGAGGAGGTTGTACTAAAATCTTTTTATTTTTTGGGTTGTGTGAGATAGACAACATAATCTAAGTGTATATTGAGATGCTTAAACCTTGACTAGGCATTACTAGTGCAATGGTGAAAGGCAAGGCAAGGCAAGGCAAGGCAAGGAAGAATTGGATTACTTATTCACAAGTTGATCACAAGCGTATACTGAAAGTTTGGTTTGGAGGGCAAGAAGAACACCAAAGTAGGGTGATTGTCAACAAATGAAAGCTTGGTTGCCACTTGTAAAAAAGTTTCTCGCTTCACCAAATTAGTGTAGAAAACTTCAACTCAAGCATCACGTAGGTGGTTTCCTTCTATTCATTTAGCATTGTTTTGTAGAATTACTTCTACATCACCTAGCACTACCATTTTACAATGTGGCAAGCATCAAAACATCTTCCCATGCTCGGGCCTTTTGATTTTGGCATAGTTATATCAATCTTGGTTAATTGAGTCCAAGGGTTTTTGAATTTAACTCAACTCTTTGGCAAACCATCGGGAGTAGTTTGCCAACCTCAAAAATACACACACACTTTGTTTTGCTTGGGTGTGCATCTCATCTTTGTTGACCCTTGTTATGTCTTCAACTTGTTTTTGGCTTCTTAAATCCTTATCTTGTCAAAAAGTTGATCACAAATGCAAGAACTTAGAACTACAAGATGAATATTAAGCATGTCATCTCATTGGTGTTTGCTCCAAGTATTTATAGAAATCACCAAACCTCAACGATGTTTTACTATAATATTCCAAAGGAATTGGAATGTGCCCATTTGATATCATGTTTAGCAAAATAATGCAATTGTCAATTAATGAACATTAAGTTTTTATAGTTGATTTTATTTCCAAACAATTGCGATAATGTCGTTGCAACATATTGTAGTGATATAATTGAATGATTTTGAAGTGTATTGATCATTATTGTATGAACTCAATTAATTTGAAATTACAAGCTCCAAATTGGGTTACCTACTTGCAAGTTGAAAACAAAGGTATATAGGACAATGTTGTGCATCAAAATAATTATTTTCGATTTCAAACTTCACAAATGATTGAATTGGATCCAATTTTGTTGTTATTCATATCAGTTTTTTAAATTTTCATTTTTATTAGTTGCTAATACATTTTCAATAAGTATTTTTTTAAAAAAAATTCATGAGTAATGACAAACTAATTATACATTATTAATGGATATGAAGATTAAATTGTGATCCATTTGTTTCATGTGCTAGTTATAATGGTCATAAACAATTTGTATCCAAGTGTTTGGCTTGTTGGCTAGTTGGGTAAAATCATTTTTTTCCTTTCTCATGTGAACTACAATGGTGAATGATTAATGACTTTTATTTTTAAATTTTATTGTTTGTAATGTTTGTTATCTTTGTCCAAAGTCAAACCTTGAGAACTTATATCATGTAGCATGTTTATCATTAAACTTTTCAATGGGAATCATGGCATGGAAGAGGAATTATGAAATGATTTACAAGTTTCTAGTCATGTTGAAAACTTTCATAAGATGTGTTACAAAATGGATTAAAACCTTTTTTCTCCAAGATTATGGAAAACAAAAATGATCAAAGTTTGCAACAAAATATGGTAATAAAGAGAGTGAAAATAAGGCATTCTCAAAACTCTCCACATACATGTCCATTTTGGGATTAAGATTTGAAAAGCCAAAGTTGGTTCAAATTGAACAATTCTAGTGTCATTGGAGAAAGCTCAAATTGAAATACAAGATATTAGGTTCATATCTTTGTAAGTGATTGTTTTTAATTGGTAAAATCATTTGAACATTTGAAACATAATCTTGCAAAGAGTTATATGTATTTAGAGCATGGTTTTATGAACAAACTATGTTTGAATTGAAAACTTGATATAACATTGAATTTTTTAAAAAAAGATTATAAATAAATAGGTTTAAATGTTCAAATTTAGGTATGTTTTCTAGGAGTTATAGAATTATTCATGAAGTTTTAAGATACCAAATGTCTTTAAATTTAAAAAATTGCCATTTGAATGTACCCCTTGAACAATACATAAATAATCATATTGAGGAGTAGTGACTTTTAGAAGGATTTGGTTTGTGTTAAGTATGTGTGAGTTTGTACATGTGTCCTAGTTGTGATTTGGATTTAAACTTATATAACATTAAATCTTTTTTTCATTTTCACATGAAGAAATTTAGGTTTTTCCACTAATGAAACATTATATTTCCTTTTTATGTTTCAAAACTATCAATATTTGAACCTGATATTAAGATGTTAAAGAGTGTGTTTAAGATTTTACCTTTGAGAAGTTTTGTTGTGTGCTTGTGCAAAGGGAATATCACTAATGCCATTGGCAATCATAAGGGTCATATCAATTTGTACCTTATGTTAATTAACAATATGTTTCAAAATTCAATGTGTAATAAGTTTATCATCATAGATCGTATGATTTACATTTAATTTTGAAATTATCATTTACCTTCAATATTTGTACTTCATTTGGAGGAATGAAGATGTGTTTCAAAAATTCCCATACATTTGATCAAACCTAATTTATAAACAATATTAAACACAAAAAAAAAAATTAATATTCACAAATTTTTTTAAATGTTATTATAATTACATTGTAAATTGTATAATTCTCATATTACTCCCTTGTTAATTCCCAAAGGAATCAATGACAATGCCAAACAAATGTCATTTGATTTCATTGATATCTTTTGGTGTTCTCATAAATTTGAACAAACTTCCACTATTTTTTATTTGTGTTCCAACTAAGCTCCCAATGAAAACACAAATGAAATGAATTTGTTTAAAATTTAAACCAAGGGTTTCAAATATTTTTATACATGTTAGTCATGATCATGCCTCCTTAGATTCGTGCACGGGCCTCTTTTTGCGTGCATTGCATGCATTTAGGAAATCCACGATTCACCTATTTTCGTACACATAATTCCAGCCTTTTTCTTATTAGGTACGACCCGTTTACGTTGCTGCAAGATCAAGCAGAGTGGCATATCAAGGGAACCAATTTATTAGCGATGTCCATGGCAAATTGACTCCCAGCTGATGATTTGGAAGAGGTCACTAGGGATGTTTCTCGAGTCTATGTTCAAGCTATGTATTCAGTCGTCGTTATAGTTGTTAAGTGTGACGCAAGAAATCGAGAGAAGACCGACGCTGCTCCTCCAGTATTGCCACTTGAGATCGCGGGACTTTCAACTATCAAATTTACGGAGTTACTGTTTGAACACGAGGAGAGGTTGAGGCATTCTTTACCGAGAATTGTTGTCGAGGAAGTCGTTAGCAACGAGTTTGAGCAGCTTGTGCGATTGATATCCCGAGATTCAAACCTCAAGGCAACCCTGACGAAAGGAAGCAAAGACTCTGATTTTGGGAAAGCATGGCGGCCACTCGGTAATTGTTTCCCCTACATGCTTCGCTTTGCAGACGGTTTGGCCAGCGTTATGCCTGGAACAGCGACTGTGGAAGCTGATTTCTCGACCATCAACTACGAGAAGGATGGTCATCGTTCTGCACTCACAAGCTTCTCTCTGGAAGGCATATTGCACTCGAAGTAGCTTGAGAAGTTGCGACAAACCTTCAACAAGATGACACTCCAAGAAGGGAATTAGCACCTCGTTGTCTTGTTTTCTTCCTCTTCCGCTGCTGGTTATTAGTTGTTATTAGTTGTAGAAGAAAACTGACTGCCTCTTATTATCTCCAGTAGCAGTGGTTAATAATAAGATTGGGGAGAACCTTAACCCATAGTTAATATACTAGTGCACAAATCGCAGGGCTTTAGGGGCAACAGGTGCCCGAAAAAACATCGAAATCGTACATTCATGCGATTTCCAAACTTAAGGAGGCCTGGTCATGATGCATGTGACTCCCATGGATGCTACAATTAAGAAAGGGAGAAAATCATGTGCAAGCATGATGATTCCAAATACTTATCACATTTATATATATATTTAAAAATTTATTGTTACACATTTTTTCATGATCATATTGATTTGTTTCAATTTCTTACAATCAAGTTTATATTTAATTTATCCTTTCTTATTTCACTTTTCCTCATCATCATATTGATTTGTTGCAATTTCTTATGATCATATTGAATTGATGTTTCAATTTTTCATTATCATATTGAATTCGTTGTTTTTAATTTCTTATTCAATTGCTTAAGTTTTAATTCTTTGTGACCATATTGCATTATTTTAAAAATTTATTAGTAAATTGGTGTCTCAATTTTCATGATCATATTCAATTGTTATTTTAATTCTCACATAAAAAAAACACTATTAAACATTATTTTAAAATTTCATAACATAGATATCATGGACATGGACATGGACATGAAGAGGTACATAACATGTGGTTTTTTCATGTCCATATTGATGGGTAAAATATTAGTTAGTTAGGCTCAAAATAAATAAGTATGAATGACACAAACATTATGAACAAAATCATAGAAAATGAGATTATTTTTGCATTATTTGAAAATGTTTGGTTATCAAATTCTTAATTGGGGCACCACCTTAAACATTGGAATGACGCTCATGTTAGTAGAATGGCACATTACGTGTAAGATTTATGCATCTTGAGGGCACATTATGTTTTGTAATGTGCCTCTCGCCATAAAAATTTCCCCAATTCTTTATAATTACATGATAAAGTGGTCCTTCCAATGAACGAGAGTGTAAGATTTATGCATCTTGAGGGCACATTATGTTTTGTAATGTGCCTCTCGCCGTAAAAAATTTCCCCGATTCTTTATACTTTACATGATAAAGTGGTCCTTCCAATGAACCAAACGAGAGGGGTCTCTAATAGTTGAAGCTTTTTAGCACTCGAGTAGCCCCCCTCCCCTCTCATGTAAGTTCGGTAAGCATGTATTCCAAGAGGAGGAATGACATTTCCGTAAAATTATTGCTCCTCATCATCATACTCCAAAGAGGGTTCTTTTTTTTTTCTTTTCCGAGTCAGAATGTGCTTCTTTCTTAGTCAGAAAAGAAAAAAAAACTTTGAAGAACTTTCCAAATCAGAAAGTGCTTCTTTTGCTTCTTTCTAAGATAGAAAACGCTTAGAAACTATTTGGAAAAATGCATCTTTCTATAAAATCAAAGAAATTTTTAGAAAGCAGGTTTTTAGAAAGTTGGAAAGCTGGTTTTCCGCCTAAGTTATTAGAATGTACAATACACAGTAGATTCCACATTCCAGAATCCGATAGGACGTTGAGGAAAAGGGAGCTTTCTAACTTAGAATCTAATTTTAGAAACTGTGCGCTAGAAAGCCCCATTCTGCAATGACAGAATAGCACGGAGAGGTGCGTAATTGTATGGTGGACAGGAGGCCGAAGAACAAACGCAGCAAAGAGAGAGAGAGAGAGAGAGAGAAACAAAGGGAGTTGCTTTCGTGTCGCTCTATTTTGCGAGAATTTTGTGGATGCGAGATTGTCTGTCGCGTGAAGAGGAAGAGGACGACGAGGAAGAGGACGAGAACCGGGACTTTTCGTTTGCAGAGAAAGAGAGGAAAATGGGCAATAGTATAGCCATGGCGGAGCAAGTGCTGGAGCAGGAGGAACCGGTGAGATTTCTCTCTCTCTCTCTCTCGGTTGTTTCTTTTCGTGTCCGCTGCAAGGCGGTGGTGGTTTTGACTAGTAATTCGAGGTTTTCGATCGGAGGTTTGTCCATAGACATGAGTATATACTGTTTTGTTGTTGTTTGTTTGTTTGTTTTGTTTTGTTTTGTTTTGTTTTCCTCTTGATTCCGTTTTGTTTGACCACGGAAAATGGACAAGATATGGAGAGACTGTTATTAGATTATGGCCTGATCTGCTATGTGAAGGTGTTTCTTAGACTTTGGGCTGTTCTTTTTCACCGCAGTTTGAAGGTGCACCAGACTGTAAACCGTGCGGAGTTTTTTTTAAAAAAAAATTCCCCTTCTGTCAGAGAAAAGAATTCTGGAAGGAAGAATAGAGAGAAAGAGCAACGTTTATAGTTTTATACCTGCATAGTATTTTGCTTTCCGCTTCAGTTTCTTTACAGCAAGGATTTTGTCTGTTTCAGGTGCAGGAAACGAGTAAAGAAGAAGAAGAAGAAGAAGGAGAAGCAGTTGAGGAGAAAGTTAAGGTACGGTTTAAGCTTTTGTCAATCAAGTTTCGGTTTTCCTACTTGCTTTGTGGCATTTCTGTTCTTTCATGTCCCCAGCCAAGAATCTTCATTCTGAGATTAGGGATTGTGTGATAAGCTTCATACCGAGAGAAGCAAGTTACCACTTGCTCTTCTGACATCTTTTTAGATCAATGAACAAATCATCCCGGCTGAGGGAAACTCAAAATCAAGAGGAGTTTTTGTTATGCTGGTGTTCTTAAGAAGTTTTAGGATGATGCAAATTGGAGGCTTTGAAACACCTTAGATCATTCACAAGATGAGTTCAATCTGTGGAGATTGTATTGGTTGCAGTAAATCCTAGGGGTTTCCTGAATGAAATAATCCTTATACTGAGCTTTTTAAGCTCATGACAATTCAAGGTTTTTCAGGTACTGATAGAACCTGCAAGAAATTTGCTATCAAAGATCATTTGGATCCACTGATATTTTCCATGTGCAATGTGACCTTGTTGAGTTTGTGTAATGACAGGATGGAGATGAAGATGGAAATGCAGGTGAAGATGAGGCCAGAGATGAGAATGCAGTTGCTGATGGGGTACCACTTTTTTCCATAACCATTATGAGAATTTGTAATATCTGCATTGAGCCAACTGTTCCATTTGGTCGTCCTACAACGCAAATGTGTAGTGTGCTGTGGTGCATCAATTAGCAGATTGAGAATACAGGCCTCCAAGTAAGACCTTTTAGTCCTATAGGGGTTGACATCATAACTGATGATGTGGATATGGGAAAAGTGATTTTTCAGATGGCTGACTTGTTTATACATCTGCAGGAGGCTGAGGAAGCCAGCAGTGAGGAGGAAGTAGAAGAAGAGAAACCCAAGATTACAGTATGTATTTCTTGTCTTTCAACTTTTGCTTTTCTCTGGCTAGGAATAGACAAAATGCTTGGAAGCAAAGGCATTTCAGTGTACATGTTAAGCATGCTATTCTTCTCTTCATGGCCACAATAAGTTCGTATCAATAATTGTTGAGGGATATGTTTATGAAGCTGGCTAGGAGCCTTTAGATCTGAATGTGTGTTGGTAGGAGTGCCTTGCAGGTGGATGATGTAAAGACAGCACCCATGGACTATCGGTTTCCCACAACAAATCAAGCAAAACATTGTTACACACGCTACAATGAGTTTCACAAGTATGTTTTAATGCTCCTTAGGGTTCAGCTTTTGATCCTATCTCTGTACTGATGACTATGATGCCCTTTTTGTGTGGCTGTTCCTTCTATGCACTTAAGAATTCAGGTCCCTGTAATGGTCTGTAGCAGGATGTATGTGGGGCATCATATGAGGCTCAGATACTTATAGATAGTTTGATGCAAATTACCAAACCTGACTTCATTCAAACCTTGGGAACAAAATGGATGCAGGTGTGCAGCTGAGAAGGGTGAAGATGCAAAAGAGTGTAAAAAGTATGCCAAGTACTATCGCTCATTGTGTCCTGGTGACTGGGTATGTTGATAACATGTTCTTCATTCTTGAGAATGTCCCATTCTGTTTGGTTCATGATATTTCTTTTGGTTGCAAATTGTGTACAGGATCTTGTGCACATGAATGTAGGTTTATCAGCTTTTGCTGGGATGGTTCCAGGCATCTCCTTAACTGGTCCAAGTTCTTGGTACCATGAGACTGATAGTCTATAGGCATTCAGAATAGGTCGAAAGCCAGGACCACATATACTTGATAAGGAATCTCTCATGGCTGCATGAGATTTCTACACAGATCATGCATAGAGACATTGATTGCAAACAACTCCCAAACCAAATTATTAGCCTTTCTATCCCTTCTTCATATCAGTTTGTGTCAAAGTGGTTAGGGAAATGCTAGACATGTATCACCTTTGGCACCTATCCAGTTTTAAGAACACAGATTATGGGTCTGTGCAGATGCAGGAAAAACACTCACTATGTGGGTTACTGTGGCTGGTAAAAATATGGTTGACATTTGACGGTTCCTTTGTGCAGATTGATAAGTGGAATGAGGAACGGGAAAATGGGACCTTTCCTGGGCGGTATTGAGTTCTTTGGAGCACTATTGGTACTCGAGCTGTGTATGTTTTCCATCTGCTATGCAATCATTTGCTGCAACTGTGATGAAAAGTACCGCAGCATGTTTGGTTCATTCTAGAAATTCTAGGGTTTTGTCTCTCTTTACAGCTTTGCAATTTGGGTTGTGGCAGCAGTGGAGGTGGAGCCTCTGACCTTTTGAATCAGAGGATGCTTACAGGGTTTCTCTGTAGTGGTCCTGCATCTTTCATCATACTTGCTGGGAGCAAAGTAACTCTATTTGCTTGGCAAGTTCTTGCTTTGTGGCAGCTGAGGGAGAAGGTACAGAATTGGAAAGCCTTAATAAGCTTTGAATATAAAAAGGCAAAAATGCGCCTCTTCTGACCATCTTTGGCCTTTCTTGTTTGCTGTATTTGTTTTGTCAATTCAAGTTTGTGTGGGGAGGTTCTCACTTCTTGGAACCTGAAACCAGCAGGTAAGGGGTAGGGTATATGCATACATACCCTTGACTGATGGTCCTCAAAATCAAAGACCTGGTTCTGACCCTTGACCAAAGGTTCCCCTAAACTACAGTAGTTCACATATCTTACTCTGAAACCTTGCTGATATTTACTCATTAACCCTTAAACGTCAGTGCAGACCCAGAATGGTCCACCTCCTCCCTAGAACTCCTAGCTATACTATCTCAGTTCAAAAACTGACACCCGAATGTTGTAGCGGACACCTTCTTTCTTCTCTCTTGCCCTTCTCATGTGCTATTTGTGTCTCAAGCTTATTTATGAAAACATTTGAGCTTGAAAATGGAGAAAAATCTTAAGCACCTCATGGTCTGCAATCTGCTCATGCTATGAAAAGTCCAGTTTTACCAGTTTTGAAGGTGGAGTTGGCAGGGGTATGCAAGGCCTCAACAGTAAAAATAGCTTCTCTTTGGCTTGTGTGTAATCGATCATTGAAGGTGCAACTTTGACCTCTTCTTTCTACCTCATCTCAAGTCCAAATGTTGGATTTTTTTTCCTACCAACCTCATATGTCCACCTATAAAAGTTTTAGGATTATTGAACTACGGTAGCTAAATCAAGTACTCCAAAGACACCAAATCATGAAAATTGCCCGTACCTCATAAAATTGCACTTTCAGCTGTGGGAGCTTTTTTATTTTCACTCAAATTACACATTTTTACTACCAAAAGGGTTTTGAGAGCATGATGCCTTGAAAGCAGGGCCTTCCCTAACACTTTCCCTCTGTCTCAAAGTGTGCCACTACTGGTGCCCAAAAGGAAGGTTGCAGCATAGCCATGATCCATCATCAACCAGATAAATTTCCCATTTGCTCTTCTTTGGTTGCAATTGGGAAGAATAGACAGGATTTATCATCAACAAGATTTCCCATTGCTCTTATTTGGTTGCAAGTATAGAGAGCCATCATCATCAACAACAGGACTTCCATCCATTTCCTCTTACAATACACGGAGAAACAAACAAAACTGGCAGCTGCACCCACCCACCCACCCAACAGACACAGGAATCTGTTGCTTGATTTCACACAACTATTTTGGATTTGACTCATTCCAAACTTTTGTGCAACTCTTGGAAACAGAGAAAGAAAGAGAGAATGGCCACTGACTACATGATGTGACATTCTTTCCTCCATGCATAGAATCTCAGCTTGGCCCCTAGTACCTAATTTATGACAAATTCAAGCAAAACATTAAAAAAAATCTACAATTATATGCAGATTGTATTGCTGCAGATTACTCTAAGAAAGATTGAGCTGCAGCAGAATTTTCTATGTATATATACTTTTGGCTGCTAGATTTGCGTACCAACTTGTCTGATCTCTGGATCTCAGCAGCTCTCAAATCAGTTTGGAGCTCTTGCAGAAATGAGAGCTCTTTGTTTGACCTGCTGTTTGTGAGCAAGCTGGGAGATCCGGGCAGCTGGGGGCAAGCTTTAAGTACACAAGCTTAAGTGTAGACCATCCATGAAGCAAGTTTTGTCAAAGATTTTTAGGGTTCAGCCCTGAAGAAGAAGAAAAAAACAGCTCCATTTTTTTGTTGCTCAAGGAGCAGCTTTGATACCTGAGCTGCTCTGTGTTTTGTGAACCTCCAGAGAGAGAGACAGAGATAGAATTAAACTGGATCATTGAAAGGCCCAGTCCCCATCCTATTCATGCCTGTTGCTGCTGCTCCATTGCCATCAGTAGTCATTTTACTACTCTTGGTGTTGAAGGCGGTGAGGTTCATGTCTTGTGATCCATCTTGGTAGAGGTATGCTGTGCCTCCATGCCTGGTGACATCCATGCCTGCAATCTCATCCTCAGGTGTAATGCGCAGCAATTTGAACCTGCTGAGGAGAATGAAGAGAGGGATCATGGTGGCAGATACCCAGCCTGCAATGACCAGCACCTCAATGATCTGAGCTGCTAGTAGCTTGCCTCCACCACCCATGAACAGCCCATATGGTCTGTCAGCTGCCCCTCCATAGACCTCCAGTACATAGTTCTTGGAGGCGAATAAGCCTGTGAAAATCACTCCCCATGCTCCACATCCTCCATGCAACTGTGCTGCTTCCAATGGATCATCAAAGCGCAATCTTGCTGCACCAATAAAAAGAATTCCATCAACACCCAACAGGAATGAAACTCGAGATCCCCTTCATAGTGCGGTGAGAGAGAGAGCGAGAGAGAGAGTTGGAATGCATGCATGAGAATGTGAAGGATTTTCGTGTTGCGGCGAATGTTGAGCATCATCAGCATCATCATGAGAGGGGTTTAGGGTTTGCGAGGTACCTGCGAGACGGTTGAAGCCGATGAGAACCCAAGCGGAGACGAAGCCGCAGATGATGGCCGCCCAGGGGTCGACGACAGAGCAGCCGGAAGTGATGGCCGCAAAACCACCCAGCAGCCCATTGCAGACGTCTAAGACGCTCCAGTGACCGTCAAGAAGCCGCCGACCGAACAACGTTGTGATAGCCGCCGCGCAGCCCGAAAGAGTCGTCGTCACTACATGCAAGCAAGAGAGACCGAGACCCACACACACACACACACACACACACACACACAATGAGCATTGCAACATGCATATCATCAGCTCAGCTTCTTCATAACAATCTGCAACACAATAAATCCTTTGAACTGCATCGCAGCTGATCTTTTCTTCTTCTTCACCTGCTGTGCGGCCGACGCCGGTCCAGTTGCCTCGAATTCCGCCGTTATACGGCACCAGAATGTGCACGAAGGAGCCGGGGTTGAAGCCAAACCAGCCGAACCACAGCAGGAAAGTGCCGAGCACAACGAGCGTGGCGCTGTGACCTCGGAACACTATGCCGCTACTGCCGCTTTTGTCGAAGCGTCCTATCCTGGGACCCTCGATCAAGGCTCCCCACAAACCAGCGATCCCACCCACCTGAAAAGAAAGATATCTCACCCACCCATCACACACCGCAATGCAGACAAGTCTAGCATGTCAAGACTCCTCAAGATGAACTGCAGCTCAGGGATAATCTGCTACTACAGAATCATCAAGATCAACTTGTCGGATCCTTTGACGAGCACAAAAATCTGTCTTCTGATCCATCCCCATTGTGATGCAAGAAGGTTGAAATCTATTATGAAATCTGAACAAGGCAGCTGATCTCAGAATCTTGAACAGAAGTCTGAAACAAAAAAAACAATACCCACCATGTGGACGACTCCGCTCCCGGCAAAGTCGATGGCACCAGTCCCGAAGAGAAGACCGCCAGGTCCCACAGACTTGGAGGCGCTGAGCCAACCATCGCTGGCCCATAGCCAGTGTGACACTATTGGGTACACGATCCCTGTGAGAAAGGAGCTGTAGATCAAGTACGACACGAACTGCGTGCGCTCCGCGATGGATCCAGACGTGATCCCTGCACATACACACACTCGAAGACACAAAAGACTTACGAACTCCAGCACGAAACCCTAAACCCTAAACCCTCAACAGCAAATAGACGGCAGATCATCCACAAGGATGAGCTCTTAGATGGATGATTTCCTACTGCAGATCATCCACAACAAGGAGCTCTTAGATGGATGACTTCCTACTGCAGATCATCCACAACGAGGAGCTCTTAGATGGATGACTTCCTACTGCAGATCATCCACAACGAGGAGCTCTTAGATGGATGATTTCCTGCTGCAGATCATCCACAACGAGGAGCTCTTGGATGGATGAATTCCTACTGTAATCATCCAGGAGGAGCTCTTGGATGGATGGTTCCCTACTGCAGATCATCCACAAGGAGGAGCTTTTGGATGAAAAATTCGCTTTTAGGAAAATTGTCTAACTTTACCTCGAAGAATAGACTACAAACATAAGCAGCTTTTTTCCTTATTTTAAAAATAAAAATTTAAATTGGCGAAATTTTGCCAAATTAAAATTTGAAATTTCGAAAATGACGTGATTTTGATCACGCTTTTAATCGCCAAAAAAAGTGTGGGAAAAAAATTAGTAAAAAAACTCGTCAGATTTCTATATTTGGTTTTCAGTGAGTGTGTAGCCAAAATTATAAAAAGGATGGCTAAAGATTTGTACGTAATATCTGGTTTCCAAAATAGCCAGATATTGGCTCATTAATCTTCAAAGGGATGATTATCATCGCCACTTTTTTCTACACCTTCTCATGGATGGATGGATGGATGGATGGATGGATGATCTTCACTGCAGTGAAAAGCTGTTCATCTACAAGGGTTTAAATGTTAGACTGCAAGATCGTCCACCCACAAAGGAGCTAGAGATTGGATGGATGAATTTCCTTGTGGGAAATTTTTTTACATCCAAGAAAAAGGGCTGGAAAGACCAAAATTTCCCTTTGACATTGGTTCCACTTAAGAGGGATTTTCTAAACCGGGTATCTGAGAGGTATCCCACATGGATTTGTCACACACTGGGAGGGAGGTGTACCAGAACAACTCCTTGTGATCGCAACAACAAAAGAAGACGAAGAAGAAGAAGGAGAAGAACGAAGAAGAAGACCAAGAATCCGACCTGCAGCGGCGATGGCGAATGCCCATTGGAACAGGAAGAAGCTGTAGTCGTAATCGGCATCGGGAATGCCATGCAACGCCCAGAAGTGATGGCCGATGAAGCCGTTGCCGTTGAGGTGATCAGGAGATGTGCCGAAGGCGAAGGCGAAGCCGATGAGGTAGTATGAAATCCCGCCGCAAGCGGCGTCCAACACGTTTGTGAGCATGATGTTCATGGTGTTCTTGGCACGCACAGATCCCGCACACAACATCGCGAATCCCAACTGCATGGCGAACACCAAGTACGCCGAGAACAGCAGGTAGCTCTCGTCTACTGCACGCGTCGTGCTCAGCATCTGCGACGAGATCGCGTCCAGTTTCCCACACAGGAACTGTCCCACTGCGTCCCCATTCGCGGAGCCGCCTAGCAACCCCTGCAACGTACCCAGATCCCCACCTTCACACCCGTACCCGGCCATCGCCTATCGCCCCTGTTGCTTTCTTGCAAGCTGGTTAGACTCGACCACACCCAGTAACCAACCAAACGAGTTCCAAGCGGAACTCTTCCAAAATCCTCAAGAAGAAAACCTCAACCGTCCCCCACTTAATGATCCTTCTACAACAACAGCTCAGCTGAAGCACTCCCCAGTTCCTCCACTTAACTCTCTCTCTCTCTCTCTCTCTCTGAGCTTCAAAACTTCTACCCACAAGAGCTTTCTCCCTCCTTGTGCAGCAACTGGTTGTGATCAAAGTTCTAGACACCACAACAACCAAACCTCTTCAAAACTCCTGAGCAAGACAGCCTTCCCAACTTCCTGGTCCACTTGCTATACAGCCGAGCTTCACTCCAGTCCACATAACTCTCTTTTTTTCCTTCTCTCTCTCTCTCTCTTCTCTCTCAGAGCTACAACTTCAAACAAGAACTACTATTATACCACCAGAGAACTTTGATCCCTCCTCAAACACATGAATCTCACATCATAAGATATAATTCTAAGATGATGATGATGATGATCTTCTTCTTCTTCTTCTTCTTCTTCCTTTTTCTTCTTCCAAAAAGAAAAACTACAAATAACAATCTAAAATTACCCATGGAAATTCTTCTCCATCAAAAATGCTTTGGCTAAATTTCATCAGCTGAAGAAGTAGGATATTGGTACTAATATCTTTTTAGTCTATGAAGTTATGAAAATTGGTGAGGTGGTGGTGATGGTGGGCCAGTAGTCCTGTTGTTGTTGTTGTTGTTGTTCTTGCTTGCTGCTGCAAGTGGGCCCGAAGGGGGGGGATTTGAAGGGGGCTGGGCGGTGGGTTTTTTTTTTTAATTATTATTGATAAAAGATCTAAGACAAAGGGGTGGGGGGGGGGGGGGGGCAACACTTTTATTTACAAGCTAGACAGAGCCTCTTTTGTTTGTTTGTTTGTTTTTTCCCATTTCTTGAACTATGTGGTTTGCAGTAATTTAGAGTTGTTGTTTTTACCAGTGTTGGGCGGTTCTCTATTTATTTCATTTTTTTAAAGATTTTAATTTTTAATGTTAAAAAAAAAAATTCTGTGTGTGTGTGTGTGTGTGTTTTGAGAACCACTGGTTCTGGTTTAGGAAAAATAATTTAAGAATTGAACTGATTCTTTTGGTTTTTAAAAAAAATTTAGAGAATCAGGCAGGGTTTCAGGTTTTTTTTAATATATAAATCCATCCAGTTTTCATGAAAACAGGTTTTTGTTTAAGGTTTTGTTCAAAATCCAGCAATTATTTACTTTATTATTTTATTATTTTATTATTTTATTATTATTTTTTGTGTTCCAAATGGGTAGTAACTAATAATGCAGGACGTTAAACATCCCCCCTATGAACTTTATAATTGAGATAATTTTTTAAAAAGCATTAAATGTTTTTCCTTTTTTTAAAAAAATATATTAAATGTGTGTTGTTAAGTTAAGCCAGGTCTGGAATTCTTTTGGCGGATTTTATATATAAGTGTGGTCACAAGAACTTTAAAATATTTTTCACTCGATTTAATTCTAAATTTTATTTTCCGTGCAATTCTCAGTTGGTTGTTTCTACTAGCAAAATTTTGCCAAAAAGCGAAATACAAAAAAATAAAAAATAAAAGAAGAAGTGATTTTGGAGGTTTTCAGTTGCCAGAAGTGAGAAAATAAAAAATAAAAAATGTTAGATTCATATACTTGGTTTTCATTGTGTAACCAAGACTATAAAAGGATGATTAAAGATTTGTACTTTATTTCTATTTTATAGCCAGATTTGGCTAAATCTTCTTAGGGATGATCCTTACTAAGATGAAAATAGCTGAGAAGAAGGGCTAGGCAATTAGGTTGGGGCCACAGTGAAGCAGCGCCCATCAGCGCACCATCCACTGGATGCCCCTTCTTACTCAGTTGTGGATGAACCTTAACCGAGTTAATATTTGGTTTCACCTTGGTAACTAATTCTGTAGGAAATAGGTCTCATACATAGGTAGATAGGTAGGTAGGAAAATAGGTGGTTACTCTAGGTAAGTAGATGATTTATACATATGTAAGGGCTGTTTTTACTATCTACCTACTAACAACCTGCTTGTGGGTTGTTAGTAGGGACGAAAGAAAAAAAAAGCAACTGAGCTAACCACTGTGGTTAGCTAGAGAACCGAAACCCAACAGAAAACTGTTTCCTGACCACTTACCATTCATCCTTCATAGTGCACGGATGGGTGCTGGTTCACTGTGGCCCTTAGTTTGGGTTAAGGAACTGTCAAGACACTATAGTGGGTCCCTTCATGCTTTACTTTTCATGGCCTTGCCTAGCAAGGCAAGGATACTGTGTTTAGATTCATTATAGAGTATAGTAGTTTAAGCGATTTTCGCCCCTAGGTAATCGGTCTATTTTTACATGAGGGTTTTTGAAAGATAATATTTTTGCTTCTGTTGAAACTTGAGATTAGTTGTAGAGTTATAATAGAGTTTTCCTTACAGCCATCCTCTCTTCACTCTGTCTTTGGGCCTCTTTTCACCCCCTAAAGCCTCTTTTAGTGACCTCCGCAAAGTAACGAAGTTTTACTAAATCCTGGTATGAAATACTGAAACTCAGCATTTAATGCACAGGGTTCGAGGTAAATATAGAAGTTGTACCTTTAGGAGTAGTAAAAATATATGTAGGAGGCGTTCAAGAAAAAGGGAAGAAGGGGTCAAAACTGGATGAAACCCGGTTTGGCATAAAGAATGGCGCAGTTCTGAGTTTCACAACCTAGGGATACCCACCTAAAAGTTGATACCCGCCTAACACTGGTACACATTCCAAACTTGTGCTCTCCCTCAGTGAGTTGCATTGAATGGAAATTTGTGATGAAGAACCAGAGAAGAAATGTTTTTTGATGTGTCTTCCAACCCTATTAAGCAAACCCAATGACGAAGATGGGATCAAAATGCTGCATATGTGAATAGCTTGTGGTTTGTACAGTAATTGATGACCGGTCTTGATAAGGGAGATGAACAATCTAGCAGTTGTGGCCAAATTCTGTAGAGCATGTGGAACCAACAGTTGAATACATATAGGCCCAATGGCAAATGAAAGAGAGCCCAGAAATTGATACTAAGGAGATGAAAGAATGACCAATTTATTGGAAAATGGGATGTGGCAAACTTACAAATGCAATATGTATCAATACAAGTGAATCCCAGAATTACCCATGCTTCTGATCATTCTGACAATGTCAATGTTGTAGAAGTGGAGTCATTAGGATGAGAAGCCTTAAACTGGATGAAAATGGATGAAATTTTACATGCTTCTTGTTGGCCAAGAAAGAATCTGGTGCCCAATGACATTCGTGGTGGCCTCCACATGCAGCACATGGCTACTTCTCATGAATGCCATGGCTGGGTTACAGGAGAATTAGGATTTCCACAGTTTGGGGCCCCAACAACATGTGAGCCCCCAAAACAGGTCAGAAGTTATTGGGATTTGTCAAACCCTAAGGGTCTTTTTGTGTGACTAAAGCCCCAGGTGAGGGACGATCTGAAAAATAAAGGGCCTCAGAAGAGGCTGTAATGGAGTCTGGCCCCACATTGGAGGAATGTAAAATGTACCCTCTTGTGTGGCCTTCACCATTATGTTTATAATTGAATTGAATTGAATTGAATTTCCAATGAGAAAAATTACTCAAAAATCAATATTTCTGGCACCTTGAAGAAATTAGAATTACACAGATAGAAAAGCAAGGGGTGTGTCACACTGTGGCCTTGCCAATTACATTAAAACATATCTTAAGGCAAAAGAAGAATTACGGAAACTCAAATATTTCACCATGCAAAAATTTATAATCTTCAAAAAATCCTCTAAAAGAAATCCTTCAAGATATCATATAACTCTATAACTAATCTCAAGTTTCAACACAAGCCAAAATATCATCTTTCAAAAATCCTCATATAAATATAGAACTGTTATTATTACCTAGGGGCCAAAATCCCTTAAGCTACTATACTCTATAAAGTATCTAAACACAATATCCTTGCCTTGGTAGGCAAGGCCAACAAACTCCATCTCTACACAGTGATGCACAAGGTTTCCTTAGTTCCACAAAAAAGAAAAGATCAGAAGATCACCTAATTACACTGAACGTGCATGAGCATGCCAAAAAGTTTCTCTGTGATTTTATACAGATAACCAGGTCTGGCAACACAAC
>Ga0116229_10003716_pt1 | contig 25137 bp, 20 predicted proteins | sample S1TSphgellanicum_3_FD_87313 | JGI IMG/M metagenome (GOLD analysis project Ga0116229, IMG submission 87313) | Host-associated microbial communities from peat moss isolated from Minnesota, USA - S1T2_Fc - Sphagnum magellanicum MG | ecosystem: Host-associated > Plants > Peat moss > Unclassified... | reverse complement strand
GCAGATATTAGAAGAATAGGTTTTTCTATTATGTAGTGATTATTTATCCTCTTTGAAGTATTCTCTTTGTTGCATGCTGGATCTTTTTATGCTGCCCAACAAGTAAGAGATGTTATTTGTTCACACTGGCATTCTTCAAATTCTTGGAGACAGCTTCATGAAATATGGAACAAAGGCCTGTAGCTGCCCTTACAAACACAACACAAGTTTACCACTCGAAGACATTAGGTACATGCACTGCAGCATCATCTCCTCTAATCATCTCTGGCCAACAGGAACCTGCACAAGACATATGCATTTATTTTCTCATGCATCTACATGTTATGGAGTAGCAAACGTGGTGCAAGGAGAAACGCAACAATTTCAGACATCAACACTGTCCTGTTTTGATTCGTCCTTTCAGGTCCCCTTACGAACCTACTTGAGTAGGGCTGAATTTCATATTCTTTCTTCAAGTCGAGGGTGCCACCATCTGTATGCACCATTGCATAGTTTGGAGGCACAAATTGTACATTGTTGAATGAATCAGGGATAAAATGAACTCCCTTCCTGTCTATGTTGAAAAATCATGTGTCATTGAAGTCTGGAAGGGGCAATGTTACATGGAGTTTTCACCAAGGTGTTCTAACTCAAATACAAACTTTGTTGGAGAGTATGTCGAAGGTCTTTAAGAGAAGTGAGAGGGAGATATTGTGTCTTCTTGTGTGTGGAGTTAATATGAACTCATGGGTTGATGGTTTTGCATATGATCTAGTCCTGGTATAGATGGAAACAGCTGAATGTAGAACTGTTTTCAATCCAAGTGGATTTTTATGAACTACTACTGCAACAAAAAGATCTTTCTTTCTCTCTCTTCCTGGGGTATGGGGCGCAACTTAGCAATATAGAAGACTCTGAGAGGCTTGAATGCCAGGAGACAGATGCCCGGAGTTCTGTGCAAACTCAACAAGTAGGCCAAAAATTGTGTTTTGGTTAGCAGCAGAGATTCAAACCTCTTCAACATTGTTGCTTACGGTGTCATTCAAATTTTATCTTCCATACCCTCTTCCATGACAACATCTATCAAATCCTAGAGGATGTGGAAGACATAATGCTTAAGGTCAATGACATACCCATTCTTGATTTTATTTCACAGGGTTCAAAGGATGGCTCCATCATCAGTGGTCTCCACAACGCCGAGTGAAATAAAATGACTATTTTTGGTTGGTTGGTGATAATGATTGGTTCAAGTGGTAGCATTCAAGTAGATAATTTGTTCAAGATTCAATATGTTTTGTACCAACGTTTTTCCAAAGTTTTTCTTTTATAATTTCTTCAAATTTTTTTCAATTATGTATATCAAAATTTTGTCCACAATTGTCATTTTCAAAATCATTATTTCCATTTGCATTTGTAAGTTCTGTTAAACTTTCCTAATTTGGTTTTATTGCAACATTTGTAGCTACATAAAAATGCATATCATAAATTTCTCATAATGCTTTATGACTATGTTGAGTCAAACATAACCAAACATATAGATAGATTTATATTATAACTTTCCTTTTAAGAACACAGAAATCGAATGATCTTCATGCGACATTCGAAGTAAAATAATTTGAATGAAATTTAAATTTGTCAGGACATGGACAATACATCCATGTAATCCATATTATCCATATCCTTGTCATTGAAATATTTGTGCAAATGTTAAAATGGTGCAATTAAAAGTTCTTCTATAATATGATTTTGTAAAACTAAATCAAAAGGTTTTCCAATGTCAAATTTTCTTTTACAAGATTTACATATTATTACATCTTTAAGATTTTTTTCATTCTTTAGTTCATTAGGTAATTTTTCAATATATGGTTTTGATACAAAAAAAAATTTGATATTTAAAATATAACCTTTGACAACAATAACATAAATGTTTAGTGATATATTTGATATCTTCTTTATATTGAAGAATATTTTAAAGATGAATATTTATTTTTCTGTTTGCAGATGAGAAAAAAAAATTCTTTTTTTTCAATCAAACATCAAATTTTTAATGAATTATAGTAGATGATAATATTTTCATGAAATATTGTTGACATGTTCTCTTTAAATATTTTGAATTACATTATCACAACAATGTTCAATATTTTTCGAAAAAATACCAATATTTGCATGACTTTTGTTTTCTCTTGATTCAAGGTATTTCAAATTTCATTTAATTTGTAAAATGTTTAAACGCAGATGTGGAATTTCTTTAAATAAATATCAAAGAAATTTCTTATGGCATATAATCGTAATGGGTTTTTTTAATTTATAACAAATTGCTATCTAATTATAAAATTCCAATTAAATCATTTTTTAATCAGAAGTTTTTTCTTTTATTTTTTATATTCATATTTTGATTAGTAGTTATTTCTTTTTTTTTATCATCATTATGAATAGGAATATTTGTAATTTCTGAATAAATTTTAGTTGGTTCAAAATGATTGTTCCCATATACAAAGTTTAAAGGTGTTGATGCATTTTCTTGTTTTATCTTAACCATTATCTAACCATTGTTTATTCTCCAAACATGAATTGAATTATGCAAATATTCATATGTCCAATAAATAGTAGTGAAATCACCCCATAATCCACCATCTATTAATAAAATGGACATTTTTTGAATATAACTTTATTCATCATTTGCATTCCCATGGTGGAGATCATGCAAGAATTCAAATTTTAATTCTCACCTATGATATTTTAAAACTTTAGGTGTGCCAAGTCTTAAAGATTGTTTTAAATGTGACATACAATTATTTCATATCATTCTAAAACTAATGGAATATTTTGACAAATATGTTATTACATCAAATAAACAATCACCCACATTATATTGAAAATTAATGATTCTTTTTAAACCAACTTTTCCGAACTCAATATCTACATCAGTTTTCCAATTTAATCTTTCAATCAATTTTATATTTGATGAATACGTACTTTCCTTCACATATATTTATGATTAGTTTTTGTACTTGTAAATTTCAATATATATTATTTTTTCTATATCTATTACTATGTTTATTATCAAATACAAGAATGTCAAACTCCAATTTAAATCATCTCATTTTTCTTGAAGTTTCTTAAATTGTTATGATAATTTATAGTACTTACAAAATATTTTGGAAATTTTTATTTGATATTACTCCAATATTTTTTTAAAAATTATTAATAGATGTTATTATATATATATAATCTTTGAATCAATTATATATTTGATAAATTACGTATTTCCGTTCACATATAATTATGATTAATTTTTATACTTGTAAATATTTTTAAATATAATATTTTATTTCTATGTTTATTATCAAATATAAGGATGGGAAAGTCTAGTTTTTATTTATTTATTTTTTTTAAAAAATTTGTAAATTGTTATGATAATTTATAGTATTTATATAAAAAATTGGATTTTTTTAAAGATATTTTTCCAATTTTTTTTCTATTATTAATAGACGTTATTGCAAATTTTAATTTAAAAGTCTAAGATTCAAAATAATTTATTATATTACTTAAACAAAGAATTTGTTTTTGCATTATTATATTTCAAATATATACTTGATTTAGGATTTTTTCAATTTAATAAACTTCATAATTTATTGTTATACTAAGCAAGATGTGATGCAAATATTTTTTTATTATGTAAAAGGTGATTGGAAAAAAATCCCCGTAAACCCATCAATTCAGACCTAGCCAAAAAAAAAAATCATGAGTCAATTTTTTCTACTTTCCCACAAGTAAATTTCCCAAAGATCATTTTCTTTCCACGTCAACTTAACCCATATCAAAGTTCTCCCCCCCCCCAAAACACATGTAAACGATCATGTACATAAAAATACATACAATTGAAAATATGCTCCTATACACAAAAATAGAATCATCTATTCAATACCAATATCACAAAATCATAACTATCATATATACATAGAAATATCTTATATGCAATACGTAAAATATTAATGTTTATATTACAAAATTTTCTTTATAGTTTTCTATTCATGGTCATCTTTGTTGAAAAGAAAAAAAACATAATTGATATATATACATAAAAGGATCTTATATACAACAAACAAATCTTAAGGTTTAGATTCTATAGTTTTTTGTTCAGGGTCATCCTTGTTAAAAATGGAAAATTTAGCAATTTCAACTATTATACTCAAAATGAATCTACATTTTACACATTTATCTCGAAACAACTTTAGGAAAGAGTTTTATTTCTGTCTACGTTTTTAAGATTGATCGAGTCATGACCAAATAAGGATTTGATCCATGATCTAATAAGAATGCAATCACAATCATTACCATTTTGTTGCTTTATTTTGCAAGAAATGTGAGGTTGACATTCAACTCCAACTATGTTCTTGCAATTATAACAATAATGGCCATTAATTTGAATTGTCACAAATGGAAGGTGACAACATGCATAAACATTCTCAAAGCAACTAACTCCAATTGGAATAACTAGTTTGCCGATAACCTACAAAGGTACATTCCATCAAATAATCCACAAAGGACCATTATAATAAAAACAAAATGAAAAGAACCAAACTAGAAATTTCATAAAGGAATTTGCAAAGCAAAATAATAAAAACACAAATGAAATTTTTTATATTATACATACCTCAAAATTCACCGCAAAATCCTACCTTTTAGTGTGTTTGTTGTGGACTTCCACTAGTCTTTCACCAACTGCAACATGAAGCACAAGAATAACAAAACTAATTGAAAAGTTTGTCAAAAGTTGTTCACCAAACATAAAACTGCCAACATTTTAAAGCCAAAACGTTGCAGGTCTTTTAATGCTATAAATTTCAACTAGCTATACATATTGTGGGTAGAATTCCAAAATAAAAGATAGTGCTTGTGTGTCATTAGGCCCCAAACCATTAACAACAATTAAACTAAAACTCTTTGGAAACATGCCTTGTATCCCATGGACCACAAGTTCAATTGTTCCAAGTTCTTATAAGTTTTATTGTTGGATGAAACTCTAAATGCAATGAGTAGTAACAAAACAAAGATCAAGTGGGAATGGATCAATCTGTTCAATCATTATGGTGGCTTCAACCCTCAAGACAAATGAGCAATCACCTTTTTCAAATTTGTTGTGAAGTGTCTCCCCAAAGTTTTGGATTCAAATGAAAGACCCAACATTAAGAAGAGGTGAAAAGGTTGTCACAAAGGTAGCCCCTACAGTAAGGGCGATAGTCAAGAATCCAGCATTATATGTAAAATCACAATGTATGAATTTGTATCCACTCCTTACAACATCATATAACCCATATCTATTCAATATACAATGCTCAAAACATCCACTCAACATTTTTTGTTGTATGTCAATGACATTTAAAACAAAAATAAATGTTGTTGTTTTTTTTTGCTTCAACTAACAACAATCTCTACCATTGATTATAAATAGTATCCAACAACAAAACACATAAATACAATAGAAAAAGACACAGCAAAATTGGATTAAAAAAAATTATTTTCAAATACATAAAAACAAACTATGTACAAACAAACTCTACTAAAATGAATTTTATAGATATACACTAAAATAAAGTTGCATTATAAACAACCTTAAAACACAAAAGTGTTATCAATCCTTTTCATAATCTAGAAACACAATGCTCTCAAAACACATATGAAAAACATAAAAAAGATCAAATAAAAACCAAAAACAAACAAACCATAAACAATGAAAAAATAAACATCACAACCATCTGTAATGAAAGGAAAATGTAATACCTCTAAATCTCCACAACACTTACAAAACCACAAAAAATTCTACAAGGTTATAGGAGAAGAATGTGTAAGCAAGACCTTCAAGGTCAGGATTAGGGTTCTTCTAAGAATCAGGCCTACAGTTGGAACAATCTATTTTGTTTCACAAGTATTAATGAAAAATTAAGGTTTAACTTCCATTTAAGGTTAGGCCTAAACTTTAAGTCTACTAATTAGTGTTTAGACTGTGACTACTAATTAAAATATATTGTTCTACTTCTAGGTTAGGGTTCATTTAAAGGTTTCCAATACAAAATAATCCCATGAAGACACTTGGCAATACACAATTCATACCATTGACAAATGCCATTCTCCCAACCATATACCACATTCAAAGTCACTACAAAACCCAATAATGTTAAACATTTTAAAACATCGAAGAACAATCCAAATATGGCATTCTAAATATGCATTTCTTCATTTTTTTTGCATGAAAAAACTAAATTTCTAAAAAGAAAATCTTTCCTTTCTAGATTATTTCTTCCAAAATATTTAGAGCTTTTGAGGTGAAAACTTTAACTTCCTTGTTGGTATTTGCAACCTTTTGAACCACCACCTTCACATTCTATAGTCAAAATCTTACCTTTCAAATAAGATATGTAGGAAGTGGAATCAACAAGGCAAATTCAAATGGCTAACACCATTGCAAGGTAATAATATGTAGAAAATAATTGGTCTTCTAGCTTTGAAAAAACTTATAAATTTCTAACAAACACTTCAACAAACTAACTATAAGTTTTTTTTGGCAATGGGGTGTTGTTCGAAAACATTTTGTCTTGTTTCTAATAAATAAATCATTCATTCAAAAGTGATTCCATTTCCTACCCAAATAGAAAACACCCGCAATATTAATGTTTTAGTTATGATTAAACCTGCAACAAACCAATAACAAAATCACCGAACTAAGCATTTGTTAATGTTATTGCTCATAAGACATTAATTATCATGAATGTCGATGCCATGGGGTTCATTCATTTGAATGGTCATCCATGACTTATAATGAACTTATAGCTAACTCTTAATTTAATTTCAATTCATTGTTGGTTAGCTTTTAGTTAAGTTTAAGTTCATTTCTAGTTAACTTTTAATTCATTTTTAGTAAATCTTGGTTCACTTCTAGTTAACTTTTAGGTCGTTTTTAATTAGTTCGCAATTCACTTTTAAGTCACTTCTAATTAACCCTTAGTTCACTTTTAGTTCATTTTTAATTCACTATTAGTTCATTTTTATTTAATTATTAATTAACTCTTAGCTCACTTTTAGTTAAGTTTAAGTTCATTATTAATTGAGTTTTAGTTCATTATTAGTTGAGTCTTAGTTCACTCATAATTCACACATGGATGAACATGGGCCACATGTAAATTGGAAGTTTTTTGATAAAAAATTTTGAGCTAAATGCTTGATGGGTATAAATAAAGGTAAAATTCCCCATAAAGTTTAGTTTATTCAACACCAATTTTGGGTACATTTATCAAAGCCTTGTTTTGTTTATTCTTTGTAATAAAATCTTGTTGAATTCTTATTTCACACATATCATATTATTGTTTTTCTTGTTTCATGATTTAAATTTGGAATTAGGCTTGCTTTTGTTTTCATTTTGGTTTAAATACCTTGTAATTTTGGTTGTTTTTGTGCACGTGACAGTTTAAACAAACTACCCCCATCAAGCCTACATCTTTTGTTTAGTTTTTGTCTTTATTTTGGACCTTATAAATATGTCTACATCTAATGAAAAACTAATGGAGAACTAGTGGCATCCATGGAATTTTTTTTTGTAGTTTTGTGGCATGTCCAATAAAAGAATCAATTTTTTTGTGACTATGTCATGCATCTCCAAAACAACTAGGCTTCAATGTCATCATGGTGTGTTCCAACAATGCAAATTCCAACAAAAGAACCTTGAATAACAGTAGAAAAAAATTGAAAGTCAACAACTAAATTTGTGACACATTTATAGTTATAATGGACACATGCAACTAAAAATAGTTTAGTTGCCTTGGACAAGTGCCATAAGACAATTATTCGCAAAAGACATGACATGGCCATGAAGGTGAAAATGTAGTCACAAACCTTACGACTAGGCTAAAGTTTTTCATCCATTGCCATGGATGGTCCTTAGTATGACATGGAACCTCAATTTGCGATTACATTTGGGATAGTCGCATATTATCAAAATGTGCCACTAATGGGTGGTTAGGATTTAACCACATGGTAATTTAAAGAACCAATGGCCATAAAACACATGGCAATTTTCCATTTGTTCAAAAAGGATATATTATAATTATAATAGTTAAATATTATAATTAAAGTAATTAAATGTTATCATTACAACAACTAAATATTATAATCACAGAAAAATAAATATTATAATTAATTTAATTAACTAATTATAATCTATCCTAGGTTAAACTATAATAAGCAACTTATTTTAAATTAGATTAGGGTAGAATAAGCTAACTAGCATAGGTTAAATAGGTAGGTAGGATCTTATTTATTTTGTTGGGGACAAGCCTTTTGATTAGTTCATCCCAATTGGCACATGCAATATGTTTATAGTGCATACCATGAATCTAGTCAATTTTATTTCACATACTTATATACTTTACAAGTTTGAAGTTGTAGACAAAAGATATGGGACAATTATAATGAAGGGAAACACTACAACATTATCACATCTTTTGTCTCATACAAAAACATTATCATATATCCACACAATAAAATTTTACTATTTGTATTAACTATTTATTACTTATCCTATTAATTCCATATTACCTTGGCTACATACCTATTACTTATTACTACCTATCGTACTTACTATTACCTAACCTACCTAATAAATTAATATCCTATCCTACATTTAATAAATTAATTGTTTAACATAGTTAATTAATTAATTAATTAATACAAAAACACTACAATATATCCACAAAATAAAATACCTCTTACTTAACATATAATCTACCTACACACTACCTACTAGTAGCTATCATACTTATTACATACTATTTAGCCTAACTAATTAATTGATTAAGTACCTAACTTAATTAATTAATTAATTAATATAGAAACATGATCACATATTCAAACAATAAACTAATAAACCTACCTACTACCTATATTCCTATTTACTACCTACTATCTAGTTTATCAATTAATTAATGACTTAGCCTACCAACTACCTACCTAGTTTACCTAGCCTAATTAAGTCTAACCTTCATAGTCTAGCCTATTAATTACATTTAATAAACTAGCCTACTATTACATATAGATAACTTAGGCCAATTAATTAAGTATGCAAGTTAGGCTAGGCTACCAATGTACATAGGCCTACTTAGTTTAACATAACCTATTAAGCTTAGTTAACTTAGTTTATCAACTAGGTTATAATAACCTTTTCTAACAAACTATTAGCTATTAGATATTATATCATGGAAGACCCATGGATAATTGCAAAAAAGAACCATGGATGGGTACATTGAAAGGATAATAGTCCATTTGAAATAGTAAATTTTGCCATATGTGGTCTATGTTTTTTTGTTCATGTGGTAGAATATACTATTGTAGTTGAAATTCATTTCATCTCTAGTTGCAAAAACAACTATGTTATCATCCATTGATGAATGTAATCAAAATTGAATGACATTGTTCACTTTTCATTATCATATTAATCGTGACGCGCCCCCAAGTTCCTTGTTAGACCCAAAAGGGTCCAACTATGTCAAAGAGCGGAAGTAGTTGGAATTTGGTGCCGTTTCCAGCACTAAAGGGGGTGAGAGGGGCATGCTGAAAGTTCCGGGATTAGACTAGGAAGAGAGACAAGCTATTTATTTATTTGGTCTTGCATTCAAAACCAATCAACATGTTGGTTAGCTCACATTCGGAACATTCTTGGTGTTAGAACAAGCCACGGGCAACCCTGGACTCACTTGACTCACCACGGCCCGGATTCGGGGGAAGCCACCACCTTCCCCCATATAGTATTATGTGCCTCTTTGTCACACTTACATCCGAATGGCACTTTTTTCTCGGGACTCCCAAAATGGAGTCCCGAAATTGTCCCGGTTTGGACTCCTAAGACTTTGGGCATTCGTAACTTCTCGCTCCAACCTTCGATTGGGGCGAGGTCCGAAGCAAACTTGTAGCTCTCCTTGAGAGCTTTCCAACGGTGTGTCGTACTTCACCTACACACCCCAGAATCGGGTCGATTCCCAACTTTTAGTGGTCGGGAGTCAAACTGCCAGTTTGACTCCTGGCCCTTCTTTCAACTATAACTTGTGATGCAGATGTCCAAATGGTTCATGTGAGGCCATTTTGGACATCTACACTTCAAGAACTTTCCAATGGTATGAAGAACACCTCAATGCAAGGTGTTTTGACCCCTACAATCGAGTTCTAAATTTTTGGGAGTCCCGGAAGACTCCCAAGTCTCATTTTCGGGAGTGTGAGTGGCAACCTCACACTTCCCTCAAAGTGGGGTTGAGACAATTTCTTTGTTCATGTGGTAGAGTATATTATTGTAGTTGAAATTCATTTCATTTCTAGTTGCAAAAACAACTATGTTATCATCCATTGATGAATGTAATTAAAATTGAATGACATTGTTCATTTTTCATTTACATTTTCAATGGAAATCATATTAATCGTAAGTTGTAGTTGCATTTACAATTTAAAATTTGGTTCAACCCTTCTTGTAATTACATATGTGATTACAGCAAGTTGCAACTACATGGACATGTAGGACTAACACATTGTTAATCATAAAATAAATTGATTTGGACATTAGTCGCATAATAATCGCAAAAATATTATAAGAATGGATAACTTTTTTATAGTGTAAGTCTCTTAACAAGTTGAATGGGACACATTTAAGGTTTTGGGGTTTTATCAATCAAGTGCACTTGGTCATTCCATTTCATCCTCATCATTATCCAAATGGATCAGTATGGGTTGGACTCATGGGCACTATATTATTGGGCATTGCACTAGCCTAGTTTGCATTATTATTTGAATGACAATCATCACTTTTAAACAACTTTGAAACATTTTTCAAAAAAATCATAGCAAAATTTGGAGATTTAAATAGAAAATGCACATCTATAGCAAATTATGATATTTTCATCAAGGATCATGACTTGCATCTGTGGATGCATCTGAATTCAAGCAAATTGGCATTCGACATTTTGTAGGACAAGGTTGCACTCATGAGTCGATTCCAATTTGGGTTATGTAGCAACATGAAGGACTTACTTTTAACCATGTCAAATCCCATAACCTTGAGTCAAGCAATCGTGCAAGCTATTCGTTGTGACAATCATCTTTTTGAATGTTGTTAAGAGAAGCATTGGGAACCATCACAACCCCCATGCCACCCCAACTAATTTTATCAACAATAAAATATGATCCCATGTAAATTGATGAGACAAGATTCAAACCCTTCACTAAATAAAAGAAGCAATGACAATGCACAAACAATTTTTGTTTATATTGTGGGGGATTAGGTCATGTTGTTCATGAATGTCCAAAAAAAAAGGTCCACATACATCACATGCCATTTGTTTCACTAATTCAAAATATGGAAAATTTAAAAACAAGAATGTCTAGTCTTTTTAAGGACCTTGAGACTAGACTTCAATTCATCATGTGTTGGGAATGGTTCTAACTTGTCTTTAGATACAACACCCAATCTCTTGTTACCATTCATGAATAAATGTAACAAGTATAAAACAATAAAAACTTAAACATTATTTGATTCTACTGCATTTGGATGTTTTGTTAACAAGGAGTTGATGTGACAACATAACTTGGCCTTGTATAAAATAGTCACATTAGTAGGAAATGAAATCATTGATAGTCAGAGTCTCTCCTTAAGACCTATGACACATCATGAAACCAAGGTGTTGGAGGTCACCATTGGGTTACATTCTAACAAGGTCATGTTCAATGTCATTTCATCCCCGAAAAACCTAATCATCATTGGGTTATTTTGGTTCATTTTGCATAATCCATGAATGGATTGGCATATGAAGAGTTTCCGTTTTGAAGCACCCAAATAAGAACCTTTGGATTGTGAGGCCACTATCACAAGCATGGTTGGTGAAACACATGAACATGTACGTCATGTCTTCAAAGATGATTTGGGTGAGGTTGAATGCATGCCAACTCCAAGTTTTCCAAGCCATTGTTTATGGGAGCAAAAGGATTCATGCATACTACAAAAAAAGAGGATGCATTCTTGATTTATGCACTTCTTGTAATAAATGTCAGGCCACGACATGAAATCCCTTCTCAATATAAAGGTTACAAGGATGTGTTTGAAAAAAAAAATGCTGACACCTTACCAAAACATCAGCCATATGATTACACAATTGACTTGGAAGAAGATGCGCAACCCTTATTTGGACCGATCTACAATTTGTCACAAGATGAATTTGCAATTTTTCGTGAATGCATCAACAAAAATTTCAAAAAAAGGTTCATTTGACATTCCAAATCTTTAGTTGGTGCCTTGATCCTATTTGTCAAGAGGAAGGATGGATCCCTCTGAATGTGTGTCAATTACTGTGGTTTGAATTGATTCACCATAAAAAACCGCTACCCACTACCTTTCATATCAAGATTATTGGATCAATTTAGTCATGCCAAGGTGTACACCAAGATTGATTTGCATGGTGCATATATAACTTGGTGCATATTCAAAGAAGGTGACGAATGGAAGATTGCATTTTGTACACGTTATGGCCATTTTGAATATGTTGTGATGCCCTTTCACCTTACGAATGCACCTATCATCTTCCAACACCTCATGAATGTTGTTTATCCATGAATACCTGGATGATTTTGCAGTATGTTATATCGGTGACATCTTCATTTTTCTTTAAGAACTTGGAAGAACATGAATGACATGTTTGACCCAAAATGAGTTTCAATGGACAATTAAACATGTTTTTGGGCAAGATTATTTTCTACACATGTGACTTGCACCTAAAGCTAGACATTTTGAACCCATTGAACATAATTTTTTGGTCAAATGGTTTAAAAAAAAGTCTTTTGCCTTGCAATCCTTTCCTTCCAAATTTTAAAACTTTTAAATTTTTGTATGATTTGGTTTTTCATAGAAGGGGGCATGTCTTTGTTGTACAAAAGGTTTGAAATCAATTGTATGAATTTATGGATTCCTTTTAATTTCTTTTAGAAAAGTGCAATTCAAACACTTTATATAGTCAATTTACAAGATTAAAAATGACATTTTCATAATATCCAAATTATTTTTAAATATTTTTATTAATTTAACAATACATCATTTTATTTATTGGCATACAATAATCCACTACAATTATAATAATGCAAATTTTTTAAAAATCCAAAGTTTTCATTTACAGTCCTTTTTGTTACCCCAACCTTGAGTACACCCATGTATAAATTGTTTGACTCCACTATTAAACAAAACCCAACACACAAGGATATTTAAAAGAAATCATAGGTAGCAAAATGTAAGTTGCATTTTAGTGCAAATCTAATAAATGCCAACTACAACATTGTGTTGACATGAGCCCCACCCAATAGTTTGCACTTTGAGTTTCCTTGTAATGCACAACAATGATCCAAAGCATATTGGGGAACATGCCATAGGATGGTGAAAAAACTAACTAGGAGAAAGTATGATAATTTGGTTAGTTGTCAAACAAGGAAACCCAATTTGAAGAAATTTTATATAGAGAGGAACAAACATTATGGTCTTCATTTGAATTTTTTTTATCTCACAAATTCAACTAGTTCAAGTACTTTGAGGGCAACTTTCACAACAACAAAATTAAATCTATCTTTTGTAGCTTGCAAAAATATAACCCTACACACCCAAGGTGCATGGAACCAATGACATGATGGGAGAGAGAAAGACAAAAGGAAGACATGGATAGGCCTTATTGATGAACAAAGGTTCAATTCTTTTAGTACTACTAACATAAATCAATCCAATTCAACTACTAAGGTAGCCCACTACACAACATTAACACCCCACTTTCTTGAAGTTACCAAGTTTTCATAAATATATGTCATTCTCCATGGACATGCAACAAGATTGAAACCATTGTGGATAGGATTGTGTATTTTAATTTTTGTTTTCTAATCTTATCATCACAAACTTCATGGGCTACAATTTGGCAATAATAGTCATGCAAAATTTGCTTTTCATAGGTTAATATGGAATAGACATGGAGTTGTATGTTTATTTGTGTTGTTCATACATGAAAGTCATGGACATGACTTTTATGTTTAAATAATGCATGACATTCATGTTTAAACAATATGAACCTATGAAATAACAATTTTTGCACAAATTTGGAACCAACCCATGAAATCTATAAATTTGTAATGATATGGACATCCTAGATGATTTATGAACATGAAGAAGTCATATTATTTTAAGGGTCAAGAGCAAAAGAAAATAAACACCAAATTCACACTAATACAAGAGGTAATGAAATCTGTTTCAAACCTATAGCCAAAAATGTATGCATGATGGATAAAAGAGCGAAAAAAAGGGATAACATACATGGTTACCGCAAAAACAACAAAAGTAGTTCCCAAAGCTTGAATACAACCTCCTACTACGTCTCAACAAGATAAGCAAATAAGACAATGCCACTATGTAGTGGTCTAAGATCAACATGTAAGAATTAGGGATAACAAAGATTCTTTGGAATAAAAAAATTGTCTTTTAAAAACCATGAACTTAAAAAATTATTGTAATATTTAAAGTGATGTTAACTTGCATAAACTACAAACAAAAACCATCAACCATGTTTCAAAATTGCAAGCAACCACTTTTGTTTACTTTTTTTAAAATCAAAAGCGATGTGGCAAAACCCAAAAAAAACGTTGAAACTAAACTGCTTGATTTGCAATGAATGAAACCATGAATTGAAAACTTTTTTAAAAAGGGAATCACAATGCCACATAACTTGAAAAATTCATCTCATCCACTTGCTAATGTTATGAATCTCCCATTTATTTGCAATAACAAGTGACAATAAGACAACAAAAGCCACCACCAAACCATTACGAATTAGAACACATCCAAACAATGTTGCATTGAAACACACCAATTGTTCCAATAATAACCACTACCAAAACTTGTTGCCACCTTCAAATGGTTTCCAAAAAAAATAAAAAACACCTTAACACAACAAGCATAACCCTAAAACATCTTCAAACCTAACTAACCACGCCAAACCAAACCAATCCAAAACCCCAATTTAAACTAGACCTCTTACCATTTCAACAACTAAAATAACTATTTGAAAAATTTCCTTTGTCTGAACACCTTCCCAAAAAAAAAAAAATCCACTTCCACCCATTTGAAAATGATATACTCGTTTAAAAAATAAATCAAACCTTCTCCCTTATGTAAAAACCTCCAACAAAAAATTGATTGCGCCAATTTGAAAACAACTTAACTTTAAACTTACAAAATGAAAATGATGTGAGGGACCTTGTTCCTTATAGGGACTAATCAATGAAGCAAACAAATTACTTTACTTAGTAATAAGATGTTTAGTTGGATCTACAACACTTTGAACGTCTTATTTTAAATCACTTCGTTTTTAAACATGGCCAAGCGATATGAAAATATAATTATTTAAGTGGATTGCATTAACCATACTATCATGAACATAATTTTTCTATCGTGTTGTTTTGGACTTGTATGATGATTCCACAAACATGTCACCTTCAAATTCTCCATCTTCTTCTTACTTGCATGTAGATGCTAATAACTATATTAAGATTACCATGATCGCAATAAATGCAAAAGGTGTTATGATCAATGCACATTGTGTTGATTTCATCAATAAGGTTAAATTTGTGCACCTGATACATTTTAAAATGAAAAATAAATCTAATGGTGGTAAGCATGATTTATAGTAGACAATTGAATATTTTACAATTATGTTAATGAAAATCATTCCACCCTAGGATTCTTGCCAATATTTATTTTGTGAATTTTGAAACATTGTAGTTGAAATGGTAATCATCCATAGGAAGATTTAGCCAAATTTGGCAATGGATGACATATGTAAATTTAAAAAAATTGAGCATCTTTCCATATTTTTTGCTATCATTTGGAATCAAATGTAAAAATTTGGTGATTTTTTTATTAAATTTATTTTCAAATTATGGCAATTGAAAACCACATTAGTGGTTGATGGAGGCTTGTTTAAAGATATGAAAATGATTTAAAATATACTCAAATATTTTCTTACTATGCATTCCTTATGGTTACATATACTATTTAAAAAATAATGTTCACATTTTGTTATGTATATGTTGTTGAATTTGTTAACTCCAATACAAGCTTAATATAAAAGAATTATAGGACACAATAATAATCATATTTGTCTTATAACAATTGATGCTTCCTTCCAATGTTTTTTTTGTTGCAAAATTTCATCAAAATGCAAATAAAAGATAACATTTTGTCAAAATATTCCCATTCCTCAGGGGAAAAAAAATTTAAAATTAAAATTGAAAGAAAAAAAGATTTTTTTTCACTACACTTGATCTCTAATTTTAATTTTGTGTAATTTGAAAACTAGTTTAAAAACTATTTAGATAGGTTCTAAAAAACTATCCTCATTTCCAATAAATTAATTGACTGTCACACTTATGTGTCATTTAGGTTTCATTTAATTTCATTTAATTTCGCAGGATTTGATATTTTTCAACTAGAAATCTTGCCATAAATGATTAGAATTTGCATTATTGGTTTCTTGAATTTTAAACCAGTTTTTGAACTTTCAAATTAAAATTAAAATTTCAAGGGATAATCAAGATTTCCATACCTATAATTGTACCATCTTAGATCAGCCCTTTCTTTTTTCTTTTTTTATATAATATTTATTTATTTATTTAAAATTATAAATTATAAATTATTATTTTATTTAATAATAAAATCTAAGTGGTGAAATCTCGCCAGAAAGAAACGAAATTAAAAATTAAAAATCTGAAAATGAATTGATTTTGGAGGTTTTCAATCGCCAAAAGGTGAAGGTTACAAACTGCGTGCCAGATTTTCTATATTTGTTTTTCAGTGTGTAGCCAAAACTATGGAGAGAAGGATGGACGTAGAATGAGATGTGACGATGGTGGGTGGGTGGGTGGTGGGCTATTGTGAGCATGCAGCAGGTATGGACAAGAGCCAGCTTCAAGAGCTTTCTTTGCACAGAGGAGTTTGCTTCAATCTGCCTGCGTATGCATTGCATTAGAAGAGGGACCTCACCATGCTCCACTCTTCAAAGGTGTTTAAAAGTCTGAGCGACTAGAGCGTTCTCGCAGAAGATCGTAGACTTGAGCAAGTTCACTGTGAACTTAAAATGGTGAAGTTTTTGAAAGCCCTAATAACTGTGGCACTTTGCGTCAAGCGGAGCATGCTGCTGCTGCTAAGGTGGTGGCTCTCAACATGCTTTCTCGACAAGGACCTTTCTCAGTCTCTTGCTGCACGGATCCTTGTAAGTTTGTTGTCATTTCGTGTCTTGTCTGTGTGTCAGTCACTTTAGGTGCTCATGTTGTGTGAAGCTTTTTTTTTTTGGGGTTTGTGAGCAACAAGCCTTTTGAGGCATTATTTCTTTCACATGTTCTGTTGGTCTGAAAATAGTGCAGGATGAAACAGGAGTGTACAAGAACTTGTTTGCAGGAGAATGCACACAAAGGGCAGGTGTGTCGTTACCAGTGTACACAACCAGTCGGCACGGACCTGGGCACTTGCCAGTCTTCAAATGCACTGTGAGAGTAGCAGGCCTGGAGTTCCAGGGGGAGGCTGCAAAAACCAAAAAAGCAAGCTGAGGAAAATGCTGCCATGGCTGCCTGGTTGGCTCTCAAGAAATGTACGTCTTCCAAATTGTTTCATTCTGTTTCTCCATTGTCTTGGTCTTGTTTATATGCCTTCATTTCCCTGCATCATGCTTGCAGTGCCTGATGTAGTTGGTGCTGGATTATGTGCCAGTGTCAAATCAAGGGCCGCCTACAACAGGGCTGGCAGAGACAGAAGTCACTGAAGAGCAGGAGCAGAATGTGATAGCGCAGGATCTAGCTGCTGCTTTCTATAAAGAGGGCAGCATACCTTCAATGCAGCCTTTGCCTCAACCACCATATGTGCCCATTGGGGGATCAATCCCTCCAAGGATCAGAGTGATGTCACCCAGAGATCAGTGACAGGGAACTGCAGGGACAATAGGGCAGTGTCATACTAGATCCTGGTTACCAGATATGGCTTTTGACCAATGCCTTCAGCACAACCAGTCACATCCTAGTGTAGGAACCAGGTCTGTTCCAAGTTTTCGACCAGGAGGGGCTCCTCCTTGCACCACCTCTATGGTGACTTTGTGGGACTTTTCTAGCATGTCAAGGGAAGCCCTAGCAGTGAGCAGGGTAGTAGCAAGTTCTCTAGGGAGTGGCCTTGTACAAGTGGCTCCAGTACATGTTCAGAGCTTGGGAACTCCTTGGAAAGTCAGACACGAAGTGCAACTACCTTTGGATGAGCATTAGCGGGATGAGGATGACTGGCTTCAAGGATGAGATAGCTCAAAGTCAGCCTCAAAGACTGACAATAGGAGTGACACCAGTGATGTTGATCACCGTTCTTCAGTCATGCATGCATCTTATAATCCTATGTCATGGTCACACTCAGGCTCTATGCAGTTGTGGCATGAATATCCAACAAGGACAGTTATGCCAGTCCGGATACGGCTAGCACTTAGAGTATGTGCCACTCCACCACCCCACCCCCCTGTGGAAACAGAAAATTCTGACCACTGAACACTGAGGGGGAGGCAGCTGCTTGTAAAGTAATAAACCAGCTGAGTCTGTAAGAGGGAATTGAAGTGTGCCTTGTGGGATGATTAAGTGACAACTTCACTCGTCATGGAATTGGAGTAAGGTGGTAGTCCATATGATGTGCCATCTCACTGGATGGGTGGTCCACTAAGATTTTGACACAGGATCAGTCGTGGAAATTGCATCCTTCGAGATGGGATCACCTGAGTTCTCTTGGTAGGCATATATGTACTCTTTTGAAAATTTTCTTGTACTGTCCAATGAGATTTGTGATGAATGCGTGAAGCTCAACTGTCTGAAATTTTTTGAGCTAATAAATTGAGACTTTTAATACACCAACCATTGGCAGATATGGAATCAGGTGCACCTTACAATCACAGCTCTTGGTACCCAAACTTATCTATCATGGTGTGTTCTCAAAAGGAGCACATTCAAGTTAAGTTATTTCCTTTTTGCAACCCCACCCATAAAACTGAAAGTGAGACTGCAAATAGGTGGGAGACTACTAATAGCAAACCACCTGTTCCAATCATCATGGTTGGCTGATCATAAACAGGGAGCAGTAATCAAATCGTATTTATTACACTCTTCTCTGGTATGTGCACAGCTTTGCTGTGCTTTTTACCAGCCTCAGCAAACTGACAAATTTTGACTTTTCTTCATCCAATTTTAATGTGCATGGTCACATACTGAGCACATCCGGGGATGCTCCTCACAGTAAGAAATTGAAGACAAACTACACTCCATAACATTCTTGCATCAGGGATCTTGGAATGCTGTCAACTCAATTATTCCCATATTGTGTGTCAATTGCCAACTCACATGTATATGGGAACTATTCCAATTTCAAACCTTGCACTACAGTCTACGGTAAGCTTTTTCCAATTACCTTAAAGTGAGTAGTATTAATATTAGTGAGAACAGAAAGACCAGGTTCTTCTAAAATGGTCCAACATCTTCAAAGTTCCTAAATTAGCAGTTTGTAAGGCTTATAGCTAACATGGGACCACACATGGTGAGGTTTCTTACTTGCATAAATGATTTGTCACTGTATAGAGGGTTTCAGACTCCTTCCTGTCTGTAGAATTGACTCTTTATTGCATTTTCAGCACCCATTGGTAATAGTTGCGCCTATACTGACATCCTAGTGTCCAATGTGAAGGGTGACCCTGCTGGAGCTACCAATCCCAACTGCCGCATAATTCGTAAGCGCCGGAGTCTCCGCTCTGGTTTTCTTTGCACTCTCTCCTCTTCCTGTCACATCCACTCATGCCCTGTTACAACTCTGGAACAGTGCACTAAGCTTATCACCACATACCCAAGTGTATTATTGCATGGGAGGAGATACAGGTCAAGAGCAATGTTCATCCCCAAATATACAGAACAATTGCGTGACAACAAGAATGCTAGCTAATCCACCATTGTAATCCTCCTTAATCTCTGAGATCCATAATGCAGTTTTCTTGTCTTGGAGAATGTGGATCAATTAAGAAATTGCACTCTAAAGCACAAAGCTTCTAACACTTTCGCCATTCAACATTTATCTCTGAGCAGCATTATAGGTAGGTGCTGTGATTACTGAGGGGGCAGGGAGGAACCGACTCTACCTCATACAGCACTTTAGGTTTCCGTTTTCTTGAAACTCGTCTTCCTGTTTCCTCATCCTCGGGTGTTGATTGACTTGCATGTGCCTGAATACCTGCCAGCCCTAACAATACCCTCTCTTCAGTGAAATTTCTGTTCAGTTTCATGAAGGATGATGTTTGTGTGTCACATCAAATCTAAAATAGGTTTCTGCATGTTATCCAAAGAATCTTAAGCTGTGGGGAAAAGACATCAGGTACATGTGTAGTCTTGAATGTTTTTGTCTTGCACAGAGAGAAGGAATCAAGAGATTAGCATTCATCAAGATGAGATGTCGAGTATTGTAGAGTTTTGATGGATGGTTTACAGGGGACTGATGCCAAGCCTCAAATCAGGCCCTATTGACTTAACTCTGCCTGGAATTTCTACCACAGTAAATTAGAACAGTGGACCCACCATTGCAATGAGAATTGTCAGGCATTTGGGGTTCAGGCTCTCTAGGCTCAACAGCGAAGAACTCTGGAAGTTTTCCTGACTTTCTGAACTCCAGTGCCTGCATCCCTCAAAACTTTTCCCCCATGTCAGACAAACTTCCTTTACCAAAGCAGTGTCAGAAACATGGGACCCTTTGTGTTTGGGAACAACTTTGTCAAATGTTTGACGCAAGATAATGAATGAAGCTAAGGAATTTGCCACCTGTGTAGGAGCTGCACTAACTGGACATGAAGAAAATCTAAAGATCTTTGAGTACTTCATTCTTGGAGCTGAATCTGAGCCCTCCTTGTGGCACTTGGAGATGAATCACAGAGTTGACCAGAAGTGATTCAAGAAATGAACTGTTTGGGTCAACCTCAAAAACAAACCTCTTCAATGCCTTTCTGCAGGGCTTTCTTGCGAATTTTACTCCTCTCTTGAAGTTTCTGTCATATTACACTCACTCCAGTAAGATCACAACAAGCAGACTTCTGGTCAATAAGCTATGTTCTATGCACAGCATAACAAACACCCACAAAAATTCTAGCAGAAATACACAAGCAATCACCAGTGTACAATAATGAAACAATAACAAGGATCCATCCAGCAAAGACAAGGGGCTCATACCGCATCAAATTCTGCCAATCCCACATTTGGGTCCACCCAACCACTGCACCCCACCACAGTTCTTATTGATCAACACAACAGCAGGACCACATGTAAGAACTACCACAGCACTTCAAAGCCTGTGGACCCCCTTGGATGCAGTGCTAGTAGAAAGACCTCTCCTTTGGCCAGGACAAAAGATCATCTTCTTTGTATACTGACTTACCCTACAGAAATGAACTAAAACCATACGTGAGAATTTCAGAATCTCCCAAAATTATGGTCTTTGGGACATCATACAGCTCAAAAAACTGCACAGGTGGGCCCCTGTACTGCATTGTCAATTCTATTCGTCTGACCTGACCCAGCATTTGAGCCATATTCCTACACACAAACTGTGGGAAGACTTGGGTGGCAGAAGATAGAGCACAGGTACCCACAAGTCATAGGTGCCGAAGAAGTGCACCAAAACATCTGTGTCATCCCTTTGATGACCCCCTGTACCCTCTTGTACTGTTCTCTCATCAGTCACCTGATTCTCCCACCATTCGCCAAATGCTAGTGTTCAGCTACATGTTTGTGCGTAGATTTTGGCAACTGCAATGCTTGAAATTGAATTTCTTTCCAGAACTTTGGAGGAACTTTATAAAAAGTTCCATAGAACATTTTTTCTCATGCTGGAACAGCTGATGCAATGAAAAGCTGTAGCATCCAAATTTTAGAAAATCAATAGAACCAACAGAAAAAGGTGAGTGAAAGCTGAAGTGTTAAAAACTGAACTAACAAAAGTGAGATTAGACCTGGGCAGGCCACCAAGGAAATCGAGCAAATTTTGCCCAAACTAGTTGACCGGGCATGAATCGTGGAAGTGCATCCTTGGCTGGCAATGATGATCCTTCATCTCCTTCTGTAGCTGTCCCTTCACCTCCATTTGATACAGAAGGATTTGTGGCAACTACACCATTTGAGAGTTCAGGATCACCATGTTGTTCACTTTTGGTTGCTTCCATTTCTGATCAACACAACAGGGAAATGCTACTTCACTTTGTGTCAGCTTTCTTCTTCAATGTCATTCATTGCTCCTTTGATAAGGTCACAACCAGATTCTGAACTGTAAGATGCTTCTTACACATATTTGGTGCCCATGATACAACAACATCATCGTGGCTATAGAATAAAAGAACTGGAGGATGGGGTGGGGGAGAAAATAGTTTGACCTGAGTCTGTGTTAGCACCCTCAGTTGCACTGACAGTGTTGCCAAAAGTAGTATCACTGTGGGATTGGACTCCTTCTTCTTCTTTGTTCATGCTGAAATGCTCCTCAAAATCTCCACTGTCAACAGCTTCTTCTTCTTCTTCTAACTCGTCTCCTTCCCTCATGCTCTGGTACTCCTCATCTCCTGCAGTTGCACATCGCATTCAGACAAAAAAGGTGGGGCCCTTTCACACTGTCTTTTGCGGTATGGTTTTGGGGGGGACTTCTTGTGTGTTCAGTTGAGAAGGTATGGCTCTTTCCAGGTTCCCCCCCACCGGGTGGTGTCTTTCATCAAAGGCTCGACTCAATACTGGAAAAGAAAGGGCCCTCTCAGGAGGACTTCAAGCTTCTGTCACCTGTTGGCAATTGTTGATGTATCTTTACTTAGCTTACTAAACTGCCCTTTAGACTATCAGTTCGCTAGTGAGTGAGTGAGTGAGTGAGCAACCAACCGACCACCAAGATTGATTTTAGTGACACAGGTGAGGAACAACAGCAGGCAGCTCTGGCACCACAAATTGAGAGAGGGTTTCTATCTTTGCCCATCTAGATGATACACTGTTGAATTTGGAGCAGTTTCTCCTCTTGTCTGCAGGATTGACAAAATGGAAAAAGATGGGTTTGGGTCCTTTCTGTTTGGATCAGATGATGATGATGATGATGATGATAGCAAAGAAATCCATGAGAGGACATGAGATGACCCGACATGAGACGGTGGTGGAACAAGCATGAATGAATTCATTCGTGTTGAGAGAGAGCTAGCTAGCTAGCAGTGAAGAAGAAGAAGAAGAAGAAGAAGAAGAAATGTTGAACTCACACCTCGGAGATCAATCACATGATTCTCAAAGCTGTCAGAATCGTATGCAGCAGCAGCAGCAGTCACCTCCATCTCATGCATCTTGGAAGAATTGCCATTGTTACCATTCGCTGCTCCTTTGGATCTCGTTCCCATTCTTGTTGTCGCTTGTCTCCCTTCTGCTGCTGCTGCCGCTGCCGCTTTCTGCATTCTCATTAGGTTAGGTTGGGTTGATGTTCCTTTTCTTCTTTTTTCGGGTTTCTCTCTCTCCCCAAAAACCGAACAGAACGATCGAGCGCCTCCAACTCCCGGTTTCTGTTTTTTTCTATCTCCTCAAGTACTTTACTCACATTCTGCTAGAATCAACCGACACCAGATTGAAGCCAGCAAGAAGAAAAAATAGGAAAAAAAACCCAACTCTCATTGCGAGTCCACTACTACTACTACTACTACTACTACTACTACCCACCATGATTTTTTCTTTTCTTTCTCTCATAAGAGTTTCTCAAAGAATCATAGGAAGAAGAAGATTCTTCCGAGCGAGCACTTGACTCTCGAAACAGTGTGGTGAAGAAGAAGAAGACAATCAACAACAACAACAACACCCACAATGTTGGTTTTTAGTGTTGTTGTCTTTTTGTTTTCTTTCATACCAAACAAAAACTTCTGCATTCAAAAAAAAGCTTGGCATTCAACAACAACCACCCCCCCAAAAAAAAAAACCGACCCACCACAGAAGAGTCGATGGAAACCCTAAAAGTCGGACAGAAACTGACTGTTGTGGGGAGGGGAGGGGAGGGAGAGCGATGGCAATGAGAGCGATGATAATGGGGGAAACCCAACAAAAAGAATTCTCCTTTCCACCGCGCTAACGATAAAGAAGAGAAAGCATAACAAACAACAACATTCTTCTGACAAAAAGACTGGACGACGACGACGACGACAACATCCTGGCCCCAAATTTGGTGCCCAATTTGACTTACTCATCCATGGCTTCTGGTGTGCAAGGATCTCCCCATACACAACCAAATTTGCTGTTTGTTGCAACACAGAAGAAGGAGAGAGAGAGAGAGAGAGAGAAGAGAGAAGGAGAGCAATCTTTCAAGGTTATCAATCCGGTTATCATCCCGGTTATAAATAACCTAAGGCTTGTCGGTTATTGAGATACATAATTATTTTTTATAACCGCTTCAATATTTCTAACTGCCCTGGTATTTTGAAATTTCCCAAATCTAATAACCCTACTTGGATGACCCGGTTATCAACATCATCCGGGTAGGTCATCAATCCTTTAAACATCCAAAAAAAATTATGATAGAGAAGGGGAAAAAAATCTCCATGCAAAAATTTATCTTTTTATTTTATTGTATTTATTTTACAATCATATAACCAAATCATATACCCAGATGATAATAATAATAATAATAATAATAATAATGGATAGGATAGACCGATGATTTATCAACCAATTATTTTGATAAACCAACCTTTATGTATACCCGATGATTAGTACCCAATTAATATTGATAACCTAATTGATACCCATTTTATAACTAACTAAATAAATAAACCTACCTGGTGGTTATGAATGGGAAAATCTTATATATAAATTCACTATGTCTTCCCGTCCGTCCGTCCGTGACGTGACGTTCTGCTGCAGAACGCTACCCCATTCCAAGTTCCAACCTTCGCCCGAGACGTTCTGCTGTAGAACGCTACCCCATTCCAAGTTCCAAGTTCCAACCTTCGCCCGAACCGTCTGTCTGTCAGTCGAGGTCCCCAGAAAGGTCCCCAG
>Ga0116229_10003715_pt1 | contig 25141 bp, 19 predicted proteins | sample S1TSphgellanicum_3_FD_87313 | JGI IMG/M metagenome (GOLD analysis project Ga0116229, IMG submission 87313) | Host-associated microbial communities from peat moss isolated from Minnesota, USA - S1T2_Fc - Sphagnum magellanicum MG | ecosystem: Host-associated > Plants > Peat moss > Unclassified... | reverse complement strand
GCAGCGTTGCGAACACCTGTCGCGCCACGGCCGTTTCACCTTCGAGTCCTCGCGCATCCGGCGCGACGGGGGCGTGATTCCCGTCGAGGTGAGCGCACGCATGGTCGAGGTCGACGACCAGGAACTGATACTGGGCATCAGCCGCGACATCACCGATCGCAAGGCTGCCGAGCTGCTCCTGCTCAAGGAAAGCGCGAGGAACCAGGCCCTGTTGCGCAGCGCCAGCGACGGTACGCACATACTGGGCGCCGACGGCGTGCTGATCGAAGCCAGCGATGCCTTTTGCGCGATGCTCGGCTACGCGCGCGAAGAGCTGCTCGGGATGCGGATCGCCCACTGGGATGCCGGGTTCACCGAGGCCGCGCTCGACGAGGCGGTGGCGCGCCTGGTGGCGCAGGGCGGCCGCTCGCAGTTCGAGACCGTCCATCGCCGGCGCGATGGCTCGGTCTTCGATGTCGAGGTGAGCAGTTTTACGCTCGAGCTCGACGGCCACAAGGTGCTGGTCTGTTCGTCGCGCGACATCACCGAGCGCCGCGAGGCCCAGCGGCACATCGAGAACCTGGCCTACTACGATGCGGTCACGCGCCTGCCCAACCGGCGCCTGATGCGCGACCGCCTGCTCGAGGCGCTCGCCGCCATTGCCCAGAGCGGCAAGAACGGCGCCCTGCTGCTGATCGACCTGGACCATTTCAAGGACGTCAACGACACGCTCGGCCATGAGGCCGGCGATCAGCTGCTGCGCAGCGTCGGGGAACGGCTGACCCAGTGCCTGCGCAAGGGCGACAGCGTGGCGCGCCTGGGTGGCGACGAATTCGTCGTGATCCTGAACAATCTGGGGGAGCTCGGCGTCGACGCCGCAGCCCAGGTGGCAGCGGTCGCGAGCAAGATCCTGTCCGCGCTGGACCGGGCCGACCAGGTGGGCGGACACAGCTACCGCAACTCGGCCAGCATAGGCGCCACGCTGCTCGACCAGCGCTGCACGCCCGAGGACGTCCTGCGCCAGGCCGATGTCGCGATGTACCAGGCCAAGCGGGCCGGCCGCAACGGGATGCGCCTCTTCGACCCGACCATGCAGGACGGGATCGACCACCGCGCCGCGCTCGAAGGCGCGCTGCAGCTGGCGATCGACGAAGGGCAACTGCTGCTGCATTACCAGGTGCAGGTCGACGCCGCGCTGTGCCCCACCGGCGTGGAAGCCTTGATCCGCTGGGCGCATCCGCAGCAGGGCCTGCTGCTCCCGGCCCAGTTCCTGCCCGTGGCCGACGAGTCCGCGCTGACGCTGCCGATCGGCTACTGGGTCGTCGAGGGCGCCTGCGCCCAGCTCGGGGCGTGGCGGCGCGACCCGCTTACCCGCGGCCTGACGGTCTCGGTCAACGTGAGCCCGCGCCAGCTGGGCGCACCGGACTTCGCTGCCCGGATCGCGCAGGCCGTGCAACGGCACGCGATCGATCCGGCGCTGCTCATACTCGAACCCACCGAGCGCCTGTTCCTGCGCGGCACCGAGGGGGCGATCGCCACGTTGACGGCGCTGCGCGCGACCGGCGTGCGCTGTTCGCTGGACGACTTCGGCACCGGTTGCTCGTCGGTGCGCGACCTCCAGCGCATGCCGCTCTACCAGCTCAAGATCGACCAGTCGTTCGTGCGCGACCTGTTCGACGATCCCGGTGCGCAGGTGATCGTGCGCACGATCATCGCCATGGCCGTCAGCCTGGGCCTGGAGACCATCGCCGAGGGCGTGGAGACCCAGGCCCAGCTGGACCTGCTGCGGGCGCTGGGCTGCGGCGGCTTCCAGGGCCACCTGTTCGGGCGCCCGGCGCCCGCGGCGCGGATCGTGGCGCTGCTGCGCGCCGACGCCGTGCTGACGTCGCCGTAGCCCTCCCCCGCCCTAGCGCACCTCGATGAAGAAGGGCGCCGAGGCTACCCCGTTGGCCACCACCTCGAGCTTGCTGGGACCCGGTTCCTGCAGGCGCGCGACGTCGAAGTGCGTGGTCACGAGCCGGGCGGAGGCCACCGCCATGCTGCTGTGGTCGTGCGTGCGCGCGTAGTACACATGTCCCGAGGCCAGGTTGGTGATGCGCACCAGCGGGAAGTTGGTCGCCGACTGTGCGTCGTCGCCGTAGGCGGCGCCCTGCGATACCCCGTTGAAGCCGAAGCCCGCGATCTCATAGCAAGCGCCCGGATGCACCAGCGTGGGCGCGCCGGCCACGACCGGTCGTTGCGCCGCCTCGTCGCCACGGCTGGGCGTGTAGATCTCGATATCGTTGGACAGGTCGGTGAGCAGGATCTGTCCGGTCGGCAGCACGAGCATGTTGCCGTAGTAGGACGAATCGATGGATGCGTTCGGCGGCCCCGGCACCGTGCTGAGCGAGCGGCCGTCCCACTCGAGGAAGGTCGAGGGCGTGTTGAATATCCCGGGGCTGGCCATCATCAGCACCTTCCCGTTGGTCTCCAGCGATGCCGGCCCGTCGGCGATGTCCAGGCCGTCCGGGAAGTCGGGGCCGGCATGCCAGCGCCCCGATTGCGAATCGTAGATGGCCGTATGGCCGGCGCCGCACTGGTTGGCACCGGTGTAGAACACGGTGCCGTCGGCGCGCAGCACCCCGGGCCCGAGTTCCTGCGCAGCCACGTTCGCCCAGCCGAAAGCGGCCGACGAGGCCCATAGCTGTACCGGCAGCGCCCCGGCGCTGGTCCAGGTTCCCGCGCGCGGCGCGTAGATCTCCGAGTTCGTTCCGGTCGGGTCATACGAGCCCACGTAGGCGTCGACGGCCAGCACCTTGCCGCTGGGCAGCAGCGTCCAGCCCTCCTCGTCGTTCTGGTCGAACTTGCCCGCGCCGGTCGGGGTCCAGGTCAAGGTTCGCGCATCGAGCAATGCCGCCTGGGTGCTGCAGCAGTCGGCCTGCATGTAGGTGCCGTCGGCGAGCACCACGCCCTGGGCGTCGCCGATCGTCTGGGCGAAGGGCCCGAAGCCCGTGAAGAAGGGCGGCGGCGCCACCGGGGTCCAGATGTTGGTGAGCGGGTCGTAGATCGCGCCCAGTGCCGTCCAGGAGGGCACGAGTTCGGTCTGGTCGGCGTTGAGCAGGTACTCGCCGCCTTCGATGATCAGCCGGCCGTCGGGCAGTACGGCGGTGGAATGGTAGAGCGGGCTGTAGCCGGCCGGCAGCGACTCGATCTGGCTCCAGGTGCCGTTGACGTAGCTGCCGTTCCGGTCCGGCGTCAGGCGCCACCAGTCGGGGAACCCCGCGTCCTGCACGAGCACGGTGCCGTCGGTGAGCAGGATCGGGCTGGCCGCGCCGTCGAGCAGGAACGTGGGCTGGTTCGCCAGCGGTGTCCAGGGCGACGCGGTGGTCGTGCCGGCGGCCTGTGCCGCCCGTGCCAGGGCGGCCGGCTGGCCCGGCTTGCCGAGCGGATGGGGCAGCGGCTTGATGTGCTGCGCCGAAGCCAGGTGCGGAAACGCCAGCAGCGCGCATAGGGCCAGGCCCGCTGCACCGTGATGCGGTGTGCTCTGATTCATTTTTCCCCCGGAATGGATTTTTTTGGCGCGGCGTGCCCGCAGGTCGGCGCCGTCAAGGCGCGTGTTTATCATCAAGGCCAGGCGGCGGCAACCGTTTTTGCCCGGCCGCCGGCGCACGGGGTGCCCGTGCGGCAGAATGCGGAGTCGTGAGGCGGACGCTGCGTCCGCTCCCGGCATACCGTGGGGATCGGCGTGAGCAAAGCCTTTGTCAAGGAATCGACGGACGACGAGGACGACGAGATCGAGGCGCCGCCCATCCCGTCGGGGTCCAAGAACTACATGACCCCGGGCGGCTACCGGCGCCTGCGCACCGAGCTCAGCCACCTGGTCACCACCGAGCGGCCCGAGGTCGTGCGCACCGTTTCCTGGGCCGCGTCCAACGGCGACCGCTCGGAAAATGGCGATTACATCTACGGCAAGAAGCGCCTGCGCGAGATCGACCGTCGCATACGCTTCCTGACCAAGCGGCTGGAGCTTGCCGAGGTCGTCGACCCGTCGCGCCGCGGCGCGACCGACCAGGTCTTCTTCGGCGCCACCGTCGCCTACGCCGGGGCCGACGGGGTGAGCCAGGAGGTGACCATCGTCGGGGTCGACGAGGTCGACCCCAAGCGGCGGCGCGTCAGCTGGATCTCCCCTATCGCCCGTGCCGTGCTCAAGGCCCGCGAGGGCGATTCGATCGAGTTTCGCACCCCCTCGGGGCCCGAGACGATCGAGATACTGTCGGTGCGCTACGACAACTCGGACGGCGCCGAATCGGGCTCGGGGGTCTGAGCCCGCGTGCCCATGCGCGTGCGCGCCACGCGCAGCACCTGCCCGATGCGGCGCAGCGTGCGCACCACGCGCGCCAGGTGGCGCCGGTCGCGAACCTGGATCTTGAAGTGGATCGTCACCTCGCGTTCGTCCTCGTCCTCGATGTTGACGCTCAGGATGTTGGACTCGGCCTCGGCCACCGCCACGGCGGCGTAGCCCAGCACGCCGCGCTCGTTGCGCGCGCGTACGTCGATGTTCGAGGCGTACATGCCCACCGGCTCGGCCGCCCACTGCAGGTCGAGCCAGCGGTCCGGATCGGCGCGGCGCGCGCGCTGGGCGTGCGTGCAGTCGGACTGGTGCACCGCCAGGCCCAGGTCGCGGCGCAGCTGCCCGACGATGTCGTCGCCCGGTATCGGCGTGCAGCAGCTGGCCATCTGCAGCGCCATGCCCTCGGTGCCCTGGATCTGCACGGGCGCGGCGGACGGCAGCTGATCGTTGCCGTGCGCCTCGCCCGGGGCCTGCGGGTTGCTGCGCGACTGGATGCGGCTCAACTGGCGCGCCAGCACCGCGGCCAGGCGCCGCCCCAGCCCGATGTCGGCCAGCAGCTCGTCGCGGTCGCGCGCTTGCGCCTCGCGCACCAGCTCGCTCCAGGCCTCGGGCGCGGCATCGGCCACGTTGAACGAGAACTGCGCGGCGGCCTGCGCCAGCAGCCGGGCGCCCAGGTCGATCGACTCCTGGCGCTTCATCGTGCGCAGGAAATGGCGGATCTCGGAGCGGGCGCGCCCGCTGCGCACGAAGGCCAGCCAGGCCGGGTTGGGCCGCGCCACCGGCCCGGTGACGATCTCGATCACGTCGCCGTTGCGCAGCTCGGTGCGCAGCGGCTGCACCTCGCCGTTGATGCGCGCGGCGATGCACTTGTTGCCGACGTCGGTGTGGATCGAGTAGGCGAAGTCGACCGGCGTGGCGCCGCGCGGCAAGGAGACGATCTTGCCCTTGGGCGTGAAGATGTAGACCTTGTCGGGGAACAGGTCGACCTTGATGTTCTCGAGGAATTCGGCCGAATCGCCGGTCTGCTGCTGCAGCTCGATCAGCGACTGCAGCCACTGGTGCGTGCGCGACTGCATGTCCGACAGGGTCTCGGCGTCCTCCTTGTAGAGCCAGTGCGCGGCCACGCCCGACTCGGCCACCCGGTTCATGTCGCGCGTGCGCAGCTGGAACTCGACCGGCTGGCCGAACGGACCGATGAGCGTGGTGTGCAGCGACTGGTAGCCGTTCACCTTGGGTATGGCGATGTAGTCCTTGAACTTGCCCGGCACCGGCTTGTAGAGGCTGTGCAGCACGCCCAGCGCGAGGTAGCAGTCGGGTACCGTGGACAGCACGATGCGAAAGCCGTAGATGTCGAGCACCTCGGAGAAGGACAGGTGCTTCTCGAGCATCTTGCGGTAGATGCCGAACAGGGTCTTCTCGCGGCCGAAGATCTCGGCCTTGAGCTTGCTGCGGGCCAGCGCGTTCTGGACCGCGACGTGGATCTTCTTGAGCACCTCGCGGCGGTTGCCGCGCGCCGTGAAGACGGCTTTTTCCAGCACGCGGTGACGCATCGGGTAGAGCAGCGCGAAGCAGGCCTCCTGCAGCTCGCGGTAGATCTCGTTGAGCCCCAGGCGGTGGGCGATGGGCGCGTAGATGTCGAGGGTCTCGCGCGAGATGCGTTTTTGCCGCTCGCGGTCCATCGCGTCGAGCGTGCGCACGTTGTGCAGCCGGTCCGCCAGCTTGATCAGGATCACGCGCACGTCGCGCGCCATGGCCAGCAGCATCTTGCGGAAGCTCTCGGCCTGGGCCTGGGCGTTGCTGGCGAAATTGAGCCGGTCCAGCTTGGACACGCCGTCGACCAGTTCGGCCACCGCGGGGCCGAACTGCTCGGCCAGGTCCTGCTTGGAGATTCCCGAGTCCTCCATCACGTCGTGCAGCAGGGCCGCCTGCACGGCGCCCACGTCCATGCGCCAGTGCGCCAGGATCTTGGCCACGGCGATGGGGTGCGTGATGTAGGGCTCCCCGCTCTTGCGGAACTGGCCCAGGTGGGCGGCGTCGGAGAAGCGGAACGCGGCCTTGACCTTCTGGATGTCGCTCGACGAGAGGTAGACCTTGAGCCGGTCGGTGAGCTCGGCAAAGCTCACGACCCGGCGCTCGGGAGCGGTGGCGTCGGCGTCGGCGTCGGCCAGGCTCGGTTCGCTGCGCCACACGGCGCTGCGTGCCTTGCGCAGCGCCTGCGCGGCCAGGCGCGCGAAACCCGGCGGCTTGGCTGCTGCCGGCAACTCGGCGGGTAGGGCGGGGGCGGGACTGTCCGCGGACGTCGTCATGGACGCTACGCTAGCGCGCCCTGCGTCGCGGGGCAAACCGGGAGGACGAGCGCGGCAGGCGCGCCCATGGCAGGTTCAGGTACCGGACCGGATGCAGTTCCCCGATGGCCCGGGTGCGATCAGGTAGGTACCTTGCGCAGCATCTCGATGCCGACTTTCTGGCTGGCGATCTCGCGCAGGGCGGCGACCGCGGGCTTGTCCTTGGTATCGATCTTCGGGGCGTGGCCCTGCGTCAGCTGGCGCGCGCGGTAGGCGGCGGCTAGCACGAGCTGGAAGCGGTTGGGGATTTGCTTGAGACAGTCTTCGACGGTGATTCGGGCCATGGCAGGGCTCCCCGGGGTGCTTGCACGGTCAGCGGATATGGGCCCCACCGCGTCGTACCCGGCCGGGCGTTGGAGCGACGAGCAACTGGATCCGAAACAGCGCTACGCCTTGCGGATGACGTGCTCCCATCCACAGGATCGACGATTATACGCGCGCAGCGCACGCTCCGCGCCGGCGATGGCCGGCCGGCCGCTTCGTGCCATCGCCACCGTGCCATCGCCTTCGCGGCGTGCAGCCTCGTGGCATGCGCTTCCTGGCAGGCGAACAGGTTGCAGAAGGTAACAATCGGGTTCTGGCGGCCGCGCGGCGTCAACGTTCCGGCCCCGCGCGGCGTTCGTTCTTCCGGTGAGCGTACGGGCCGGGCGACCGGCAGCCGGCGGTGATCGGCGCCTGGCGCGGTCGCGGTCGGCTGCGCGCATCGCGCAGGCGCAGCACCCCACTACGACAGGAGTCCAACGCGTGAAACGGCTTTTGGTTCTTCCCTTGTTTGCCGCCCTGGCGGCCTGCGTCGTGCAGCCCGCCTACCCGCCGCCGCCCCGGCCCTACCCGCCGCCACCGCCGCCGCAGTACGTTCCCCCGCCGCCCCCGCCGCCGCAGTACCTGCCTCCACCCCCGCCCGCTCCGGAGGCCGATTACGTGCCGCCGCCGCCGGATCCCGTGGTCAGCGTCTACGTCGATCCGCCGATGCAGGAGCCCGAGCCCATCGCGGTGGGCTGGGCTCCTCCGCCGATGCTGGTCGAGGATCCGGGCCCGCCGCCGTTCTTCGGTGCGGAGTGGACGGGCGGCTACTGGGTCTGGGAGGGCCAGTGGGTCTGGGCCCACGGCCGCTGGCTGGCCCCGCCCATGGCCGGCTACGGGTGGACACCGCCGTACTACGAGCATCGCGATACCGTCGTGGTGTTCGTGCCCGGGTATTGGCGTGCGCCGGGCGTCGTATTCATCGCGCCGGCGCCTGGCGCGGTGTTCATCGCCGCCGCGGTACGGCCGGGCGTCGTCCCGGGTCCCGCGCCCCAGGGCCCCAACGGCGTGTTCGTGCCCCCGCCTCCGGGATCACGCCCCGGCATCATCGTGCCCGCGCCGGTAGGCACGAGCCCGGCCGTCGTGGCCGGAGCGCCGCCGGTGGTGCGCCCCGGCATGCGGATCCAGCCCGGCGACGAAGGCCATGTGCGCCTGGAGGCGCCGGCCAGCGCGATGGCCAGCGGACAGGCCCTGTCGGCGACGGCCCCGCGTGCAGCGCACCTGGCCGCTGCACAGACGCCGGTCGTAAGGGTGGCCGCGCCGCCCCCGGCGAGCAACACGCCGATCCACAGCTTTTCGCCGCACGCGGGTTTTTCGCCCTTGCCCCAGGCCCGTCCGGTCAGCGCGGTCGTGGCCCAGCCGGCCCTGCTCCAGCGCCCGCCGGCGCCGCGCGCCACGCCCGCGCCGCGCCCCGGCGAACCGCGCGCACCGGAGGCCCAGCGCGCCGCGCCGGGGGAACCGGCGCAGCCCGTGCGTGCACCCCAGGCCCCGCGCCCGGCCGTGCCGCCGCCCGCGGCCAAGCCGGCTCCCGCCGTCAAGCCGCCGCCCAAGAAGGCCGAGCACGAGCGCGTGGACAAGGAGCACCACGAATAGCGGCCGCGCGCGCCGGCGTGACCGGCGGCGCGCGCCGGGCCGCCGCGTGCCGGCTTAGCCGGTGGGGATGCCCAGCTGGGCGAACAGCTCGTGGTGGCGCGCGGCCTGGCTTTCATAGCGCAGGCGCGTGGCCGTGATCACGGCCGTGAGCTGGGCCAGAGCGACCTCGAAGGTCTCGTTGATGATGATGTAGTCGAACTGCGGCGCACGGGCGATCTCGCTGCCGGCGGCCAGCAGCCGGCGCTTGATCACCGCCGGGCTGTCCTGGCCGCGCTTGTGCAGGCGCTCGTCGAGCGCGTCGATCGACGGCGGCAGGATGAAGATGCCCACCGCCTGCGCGAACAGCGCCTTGACCTGGCGCGCCCCCTGCCAGTCGATCTCGAGCAGCACGTCGGTGCCGGCGGCCAGCCGGTCCTCGATCTCGCGGCGCGAGGTCGCGTAGAAGTTGCCGTGCACCTCGGCGCTCTCGAGGAACTCGCCCTGCGCCTTGCGGCGCTCGAATTCGGACCGGTCGACGAAATGGTATTCGCGCCCGTTCGTCTCGCCCGGACGCGGCGGGCGCGTCGTGAACGAGACGGAAAGGGCGATGCCGCTGTCGTTGGCGAGCAAGGCATTGACCAGCGAGGACTTGCCCGCGCCCGACGGCGCAACCACCATGAAGACCTGGCGGCCGGCGGCTGCGGTGGCCGTCAGCGGCGCGGCGCCCGGGCTGGGGCTCGAGGGGCTGATCACGAGGCGCTCGGGGTTCGGGTCGGCCGGCATGCGGCGGGCGGGCGTTTGCTCATGCGCAGCTCATTCGAGATTCTGCACCTGTTCGCGCATCTGCTCGATGATCAGCTTGAGTTCGACGGCGGCGTTGGTGGTGTCGATGGCGCTGGCCTTGGAGCCGATGGTATTGGCCTCGCGGTTGAGCTCCTGCATGAGGAAATCGAGGCGGCGCCCGACCGCGCCGCCGGCCTGGAGGGCGCGGCGCACCTCGGCGACGTGGGCGGCCAGACGGTCCATCTCCTCGGCGACATCGCTGCGCATGCCGTGCAGGCTCAACTCCTGGCGGATGCGGTCGTTGATCTCCTCGCGCGTGAGCGCGCTGCCGGCCAGGGCCGTACCGAGCGACTGCGCCATGCGCTCCTGCAGGCGCCGCTCCATCTCGGCCAGGATGCGCGGCAGCTGGTCGCGCAGGCGCGCCAGGATGGCCTCGATGGCGGCGCAGCGCTCCAGCAGGCCGTTGCGCAGCGCCGCGCCTTCGCGGGCGCGCGAGGCCAGCAGGCCGCTCAGCGCCGATTCGAGCGCCTGCAGCAATGCCGGTCGCCAGGTTTCGGCGTCGCCGGCGGTCGATTCGATGACCCCCGGCCAGCGCAGGATGTCGCCGATGCCCATCGGTGCGGCGCGGGGCAGCGCGTTGTGCACCTGGCGCGTGAGCTCGGCCAGCTGGGCCAGCGCCGCCTGGTTGATCGCCGTGCTGGCGGCGACCGCATCGCGGGTGAGGCTGACCCGGCAATCGACCTTGCCGCGCGCCACCACGGCGGTCACGCGCTCGCGCAGCAGGCTCTCGGCGTAGCGCAGTTCCTCCGGAAGCCGCAAAGAGAGCTCCAAGAACCGCCCATTTACGGACTTCAATTCGACGCCGACCGACCCAAACTCTGTGGCTTGGGTGGCATCCGAAAATCCGGTCATGCTGGCGACATCGGCCATGCGTTCCACCTCATTTGCCGGGCCGCCTACAATTTGTCTGCGGATCGCGACGGGAGTTCGTTACCATGCACAGGCGGGGAGTTCGACAGCGCGGCGTCACGACGGCTCGATTGCCGCTCCCCGGGCGCCGCCGCGCGCGCCTGCGCCCGGTTGCGATGATCGCCGCGCCGCTGGCGGCACCAGCGCTACCGCCGCGCGCCCCCGGGCGCCCGTACCTGCAACCCTAACCGCATTGCCCAGACCATGGCGGCCCAGAACAACGCGTCCCTACCCGAAGGCATACAGCTCGGTGCATATCGTATCGTAAAGAAGATATCGAGCGGCGGCTTCTCCATCGTCTACCTCGCGCAGGACGAGAACGGCAACTCGGTAGCCATCAAGGAGTACATGCCCGCGGCGCTGGCCCAGCGCAAGACCGGCGAGTTCGCCCCGTTCGTCACGCCCGAGAACCTCAACACCTACCGCATCGGCCTCAAGTGCTTCTTCGAGGAAGGACGGGCGCTCGCCTCGATCTTCCACCCCAACATCGTGCGCGTGCTCAACTTCTTCCGCGCCAACGAGACGGTCTACATGGTCATGCACTACGAGTCGGGCCGCTCGTTGCAGGAGCACGTGCTGCGCAACCGCAGCAAGGACCAGAAGGACGTGCTGTCCGAGCGCTTCATCCGCCGCGTGTTCGCGCAGGTGATGAACGGGCTGCGCGAGGTGCACAGCAACCGCCTGCTGCACCTGGACGTCAAGCCGGCCAATATCTACCTGCGCATGGACGGCGCGCCGATCCTGCTCGATTTTGGTGCGGCGCGCCAGACCCTGCAGCGCGACATCAGCAAGACCTATCCCATGTACACCCCCGGCTTCGCCCCGCCGGAGCTCTACAAGCGCGACGCCGAACTGGGCCCGTGGACGGACGTCTACAGCATCGGCGCGTGCATCTACGCGTGCATGTCCGGGCTGCCGCCGCAGGAGTGCGACCAGCGCCTCAAGGACGACAAGATGCCCCAGGCCCTGCGCTCGTTCCGCGGGCTGTACTCGGCGCAGCTCATCTCCATGGTCGAGCGCTGCCTGCGCCTGAACTCTCTCGAACGCCCCCAAACCGTGTACGCTGTGCAGAAGGAACTGGTCAACAACGTTCCCGAGAGCCCGGAGTTCTCGTTCATGGAGCGCACCGGGGCGCGCGTGCGCCACATGCAGGAGCGCATGGCGCGATTTGCGAAGGACCACAATATCACCTGGTTTTGAGGCCGCCGTTGCGTTTCTCCATCTACCAAGAAAGCAAGAAAGGCGGTCGCAAGGTCAACCAGGACCGGATGGGTTATCTCTACACCCGGGACTCGCTGATGATGATGGTCGCCGACGGCATGGGCGGCCATGCGCGCGGAGAGGTCGCGGCGCAGCTGACGATGCAGACGGTGGCCTCCATCTACCAGCGCATGGCCAAGCCGCTGTTGCCCGATCCGGCGCGCTTCCTCGAGGAGGCCATCCAGGCCTCGCACCACGAACTGCACCGCTACCGTGCCGAGCAGGGCCTGCCCGAGGCGCCGCGCACGACCGTCGTGGTGTGCGTCGTCCAGCGCGGCGTGGCGATCTGGGCGCACGCGGGCGATTCGCGCCTCTACCTGATCCGCAACGGCGCCATCGTCCAGCGCACGCTGGACCACTCGCGCGTGCATCACCTGGTGTCCTCCGGCCTGATACGCCCCGAGGACGCCAAGGATCATCCGGAGCGCAACCGCATCTTCAACTGCCTGGGCGCGTTCGTGCCGCCGAGCGTCGACATCGGCCACCCGACGGCGCTGCACAGCGGCGACGTGCTCATGCTGTGCACCGACGGCCTCTGGGGCACGCTCAACGATCGCGCCATCATCGGCGCGCTCTCCGAGGCCACGGTCATGCGCGCCGTGCCCGAGCTCGTCGACACCGCGCTCGAACAGGCCGGCACCGATTCGGACAACTGCACGGCGCTGGCCATGTCCTGGGCCGGTGCCGAATCCCTCGACATGGTGCCCCCGACCGACGCCCCGGTCTCGACCCTGGTCATCCCCGAGGGTGCGATGACCTCGACCATCCAGATCCCGCGTGCCGGCGACGAACCCGGCCCGGCGTACACCGACGACCAGATCGACGACGCCGTCAACGAGATACAGAAGGCGATCCAGCGCGCCTCCAAGCTGATCAGCGACCGATGAGGGTGCGCAGCGAAGGCCGCGGCGCCGGCCAACTGCGGCGCGTCGAGTTGCTCCGCGGCTATACCCGCCATGCCGAGGGCTCCGTGCTGGTGGCCTTCGGCCAGACCCGCGTGCTGTGCACCGCCTCGGTCGAGGAACGCGTGCCCGGATTCCTGCGCGGCAAGGGCCAGGGCTGGCTCACCGCCGAGTACGGCATGCTGCCGCGCGCCACCGGCACGCGCTCGGACCGCGAGTCCGTGCGCGGCAAGCAGAGCGGGCGCACCCAGGAGATCCAGCGCCTGATCGGCCGCGCGCTGCGCTGCGTCGTCGACCTCGAGCGCCTGGGCGAACGCACGATCCAGGTCGACTGCGACGTTCTGCAGGCCGATGGCGGCACGCGCACCGCCGCGATCACCGGCGCGTATGTCGCGGTGGCCGACGCCGTCGCCTGGCTGCGCCGGCGCGAGCTGCTCGCCGCGGATGCGGCCGTGCTGCGCGAGGCCGTCGCCGCGGTGTCGGTGGGCATCGTCGGCGGGGAACTGCTGCTCGACCTCGATTACGACGAGGACTCGGGCTGCGACACCGACATGAACGTCGTCATGACCGCCGGTGGCGGCCTGGTCGAGGTGCAGGGCACGGCCGAGGGCCGGGCGTTCTCGCGCGCGCAGCTCGACGGCCTGCTGGAACTGGCGCAAGCGGGCATTGAACAGCTGATCGCCGCCCAGGCCCAGGCCCTGGCCGGCGATCTGCCCGCGCGATGAGCCCGGGCCCGTCGGCCCCGCGGCGGCTGGTGCTGGCATCGGACAACGCCGGCAAGCTGGCCGAGCTGCAGACCCTGCTGGCGCCGCTGTCCGTGGAGGTCCAGGCCCAGGCGCACCTGGGCATCGCGCCGGCGCCCGAGCCCCACGAGACCTTCGTCGAGAACGCGCTGGCCAAGGCGCGGCACGCGGCGCGTGCCAGCGGCCGCGCGGCGCTGGCCGACGACTCGGGCCTGTGCTGCCGGGCGCTGGGCGGCGCGCCGGGCGTGCGTTCGGCCCGCTTTGCCGGCGAACGTGCGTCGGACGCCGACAACAACGCGCTGCTGCTCCAGCGCCTGGCCGGCGTGGCCGACCGGCACGCGCACTTTCGCTGCGTGGTCGTCGCGCTGCGTGCCGCCGATGACCCCGACCCGCTGATCGCCGACGGGCGCTGGGATGGCGCGGTGGTCGACGCGCCGCTGGGCGCGGGCGGCTTCGGCTACGACCCGTACTTTTTCATCGCCGCGCTCGGATGCACGGCGGCACAGCTCGATGCGCCGACCAAGAACCGCTTGAGCCACCGGGCGATCGCGATGCGCGCGATGCTCCCGCTGCTGCGCGAGCGCTGGGGCTGGTAGCGCGCCGATGGCGCCCGCTGCGCCGCCACCGGCGCGCCCGGTCATCCGCATCGTTCCGCTGGGGGCGGCCCCGCGCCTTGCCCCGGCGCCGCCGGCGCCGGCGCCGGGGCGCGTGCAGCCGCCGCTATCGCTCTACATCCACATCCCCTGGTGCGTGCGCAAGTGCCCGTACTGCGATTTCAACTCGCATGCGGTGGACGATCCGGCGCAGCTGCCCGAGCAAGCCTACCTGGCGGCGCTGCGTGCCGACCTCGAATCGACGCTGCCCGAGGTCTGGGGCCGCGTGGTGCACAGCGTCTTCATCGGCGGCGGCACCCCCAGCCTGTTCTCGGGCGCCGCCATCGAAAGCCTGCTGTCGGATGTGCGCGCCCGCCTGCCGCTCGCCGCCGACTGCGAGATCACGCTGGAGGCCAACCCGGGCACCTTCGAGGCGGGGCGCTACGCGCAGTTTCGCCGCGCCGGCGTCAACCGGCTGTCGATCGGGGTCCAGTCCTTCGACGATGCCAAGCTGCGCGCGCTGGGCCGCGTGCACGACGCCGCGCAGGCGCTGCGCGCGATCGAGGCGGCCCAGCAGGTGTTCGACAACCTCAACCTGGACCTCATGGTCGGCCTGCCCGGCCAGGACCTCGACGAGGCGTGCCGCGACGTCGAGACGGCGCTGCGCTTCGCGCCGCCGCACCTGTCGATCTATCAGCTCACGCTCGAGCCCAACACCGTGTTCCACAAGTTCCCGCCGCCGCTGCCGGACGAGGACACGCTGGCCGCTATCCAGGCGGCCGTGGACGAGCGCATGGACGCGGCCGGCTACGGCCACTACGAGGTCTCGGCCTATGCCCGGCCGGGTCGCGCCTCGGTGCATAACCGCAACTACTGGCACTTCGGCGACTACCTGGGCATCGGCGCCGGTGCGCACGGCAAGATTTCCCTGCCCGGCCGCATCGTGCGCACCGAGCGCTTCCGGGGGCCCGCGTCGTACCTGGAAAATGCCGGCCAGGGCCGCTTCGTGGCCGCCGAGCGCGACCTGGGCGCCGACGACCTGCTGTTCGAGTTCATGCTCAACGCGCTGCGCCTGCGCGAGGGTTTTGCACCCGGCTTGTTCAGCGAGCGCACCGGCCTGCCGGCAAGCGCCATGGAACCGGGATTGCGCCGCGCCGAGCAGCGCGGTCTGATCGCACGCACGGCGGGCCTGATCGTGCCAACCGAGCTGGGCATGCGCTTCCTGAACGACCTGCAGGAGATTTTCCTCGCCGGCCCCGTGGTGCCGGCACGCGCGGTCTGAAAGGGGCTCGGCCGATAAATGCTTCAGAATGGTGCATCAACTGCACTATTTGGCAAAAATTGCTTTTTGGTGGTGCATTCCGTCGTTTTTTCGCCCGGCCGCGGCGGAGCCGGCCGGGGATGGGCGCGCAGATCGGCCCGATAGCCGGGCTCTGGTAGGCTGGCGGCCCCGACGCGCGCAGGGGGGCCGCGGCGCCATCGGCACAATTTCTGCTTTCTTCCTTGCCATCCAAGACCGCGTACGGAAGAGTAGCGATTAGCGTTTTTCTACGGATCGACTGAGGAGGGGGTAGCGATGGCGTCGGCAAAGGACGTGTTGAAGCTGATTGGGGACAACGAGGTCAAATTCGTCGACCTGCGCTTTACGGACACGCGCGGCAAGGAGCAGCACGTTTCGGTCCCGATCAGTCATTTCGGGGAGGACAAGTTCACCGAAGGGCACGCGTTCGACGGCTCCTCGATCGCCGGCTGGAAGGGCATCGAGGCCTCGGACATGCTGCTGATGCCCGATCCCAACTCGGCACGCATGGACCCGTTCCGCGAGGAGAACACCCTCGTCATCTCCTGCGACGTGGTCGAACCGTTCACCGGCAAGGGCTACGAGCGCGACCCGCGCTCGCTGGCGCGCCGTGCCGAGGCCTACCTCAAGTCCAGCGGCCTGGGCGACGTGGCCTACTTCGGCCCCGAACCCGAGTTCTTCATCTTCGACTCCGTCACGTGGAACGTCGACATGTCGGGGTGCTTCGTCAAGATCAAGTCCGAGGAGGCGCCCTGGTCCACGGGCATCGACTACGAGCAGGGCAACCTCGCGCACCGGGCCCCGATCAAGGGCGGCTACTTCCCGGTCCCGCCGATCGATTCGCTGCAGGATATCCGCTCGGAGATCTCGCTGCTGCTCGAGCAGCAGGGGGTTCCGGTCGAGGTCCACCACCACGAAGTCGCGGCGCCGGGCCAGTGCGAACTGGGCACCAAGTTCAGCACCCTGGTGCAGCGCGCCGACTGGATGCAGATCCTCAAGTACACGGTCTGGAACGTCGCCGCGTCCTATGGCAAGACGGCCACCTTCATGCCCAAGCCCGTGGTCGGCGACAACGGCTCGGGCATGCACGTGCACCAGTCCGTCTGGAAGGACGGCCAGAACCTGTTCGCCGGCAACCTGTACTCCGGGCTCTCCGAGTTCGCGCTGTTCTACATCGGCGGCATCATCAAGCACGCCCGGGCGCTCAACGCGATCACCAATCCCGGCACCAACTCGTACAAGCGCCTGGTGCCCGGCTTCGAGGCACCGATCAACCTGGCGTACTCGGCGCGCAACCGTTCGGCGTCCTGCCGCATCCCGTTCGTGTCGAGCCCCAAGGCGCGCCGCGTCGAGGTGCGCTTCCCGGATCCCACCGCCAATCCCTACCTGGCGTTCGCGGCGCTGCTGCTGGCCGGCCTGGACGGCGTCCAGAACAAGATCCACCCCGGCGACCCGGTGGACAAGAACCTCTACGACCTGGAGCCCGAAGAAGCGGCCAAGGTGCCCACCGTGGCGCACAGCCTCGACCAGGCGCTCGAGGCCCTGGACCGCGACCGCGAATTCCTCACGCGCGGCGGGGTGTTCACCAACGACGCGATCGACGCCTACATCACGCTCAAGATGGAGGAAGTCACCCGCTTCCGCATGACCACCCATCCGGTCGAGTTCGACATGTACTACAGCCTGTGAGGCGGCCGCCGTTCGCGGTGGCGCGTTTCCCGGCAAAAGGGCGGCCCAGGGGCCGCCCTTTTTTCTCCCGCGCCCCCGCGCATGCCCCCGCCGATACCTCGCCAAATGGCCCAAATGCAGCACGTAAATGCGCCCATTCGCGGCTTTTGCGCGGCCGTCGAACCGGTAAACTTTGGCCGATTGGGTACCGATGGGATGGTGATGCAGCGCGGCGTGCAACTCTTGTGCTTGATGCTGGGGGTCTCGGGTGGGTGCTGGGCCGGTGCGGCCACGGCAGCCCAGAGCGACAGCATCTTCGTCTGCATCGACGCCGACGGCCACAAGACCTACCAGAACTCCTCGGAGGGCAGTGCCTGCCATCGCGTCGACGGCATCATCGCCACCATCCCCTCGTCCGAGCTGCCCCGCAACCAGTCGCCCCGGCCGCTGCCGCGGGCGGGCATCTCCCCGGCCAGTTTCCCGCGCGTCGACACCAACACCCAGCGCCTGCGCGACTCCGACCGGCGCCACATCCTCGAGGACGAACTGCGCATCGAGGAACAGCGGCTGGCCAGCCTGCGCACCGAGTTCAACCGCGACCACCTGCAGCGCCTCTACGAGGACATCGAGCGCGCCGAGGGCAATATCGCCTCGCTGCGCCGGGAATTGACCCCGTTTCGCTACTGAGCCGGCCGCGGCCTGAGGCCGGGCGCCGCGCATGAACCCGCGCCTGCGTCCGCCGGGCGGTTCCCCCGACGCCTCCGGCGATCCCGGCCTCGACCTGCTCGCCGCCGCGGTCCTGTTCGTCGATCCCAACGGCACGGTTTGCCGTGCCAACACCTCGGCCGAGACCACGTTCGACCTGTCGCGGCGCCTGCTCGAGGGCCACTCGGCCCGCGCCCTGTTCGTCCAGGCCGACCAGATCGACGAGCTCGTCCGCGACGCCATCACCCACAGCTATGCCCAGCGCCGCCTGCTGCTGGCGGTGCGCCGATCGCTGCGCGAACCACTACCCGTGCAGGTCGTGGCCAGCGCCAGCTACCAGGAGGACGTGGCCCTGGTCCTGGAGCTGTCCGACGTGCGCCACCAGTGGCGCAGCGCCGGCCGCGAGGAGCGGCGCACCGACGGCAGCGAGGCCAACCGGCGCCTGCTGCGCAACCTGGCGCACGAGATCAAGAATCCGCTGGGCGGCATCCGCGGCGCCGCCCAGCTGCTCGAGGCCGAGTTGCGCACCGCCGAGCAGCGCGAGTTCACGCGGGTGATCATCTCCGAGTCCGACCGCCTGCAGTCGCTGCTGGACCGCGTGCTCGCCCCGAACCGCTCGCCGCGGGTCGTCGACGACATGAACATCCACGAAGTCTGCGAGCGCGTCCGTGCGGTGATCCTGGCCGAATTCCCGACGGGCCTGCGCTTCGTGCGCGACTACGACGCCTCGGTACCCAACTTCCGCGGCGATCGCGAGCAGCTGATCCAGGCCCTGCTCAATATCGTGCGCAACAGTGCCCAGGCGCTGACCGGCCAGATCGTCCACGACGGCGCCTGCATCGAGGTGCGCACGCGGATCGCCCGGCAGGTGACCTTTTCCCGCCGCCACTGCCGGCTGGCACTAGATTTGCGTGTGATAGACAATGGACCGGGCGTCCCGGACGAAATCCGCGAGCGCGTATTCGATCCGCTGGTTTCCGGCCGCGAGGGCGGCAGCGGCCTGGGGCTTGCCCTGGCCAAGAGCTACATCAACGAAAACGACGGCATGATCGACTTCGAAAGCGAGCCCGGGCGTACCGAATTCCGGATCTTGCTGCCGCTCGATCCGGCCGGTGGCGGTGAAGGCGTATGACGACAACTGTTATCGACAATGCGGAAAAGGCCCAGATATGGGTGGTCGACGATGATCGATCGATACGCTGGGTGCTGGAAAAGGCGCTGAGCCGGGCCAGCCTGCCCTCGCGCCTGTTCTCCAGCGCGACCGAGGTGCTCGAGGCGCTCAAGGCCGCCAAGCCCCAGGTGCTGGTGTCCGACATCCGCATGCCCGGGACGGGCGGCATCGAGCTGCTGCAGGAGGTCAAGCGCCGCTATCCGGCCCTGCCCGTCATCATCATGACGGCGTACTCGGACCTGGAGAGCGCGGTGTCGGCCTTCCAGGGCGGGGCATTCGAATACCTGCCCAAGCCCTTCGACATCGAGAAGGCCATCGAGCTCATCCGCCGTGCGCTCGACGAGAGCATGCAGGAGGTCGGCGTCGAGGAGGATCCGCTCGAGGTACCGGAGATCCTCGGCCAGGCGGCGGCCATGCACGACGTCTTCCGCGCGATCGGCCGTCTGTCCCAGTCCCATGCCACGGTGCTGATCACCGGCGAATCGGGCAGCGGCAAGGAGGTCGTGGCGCGCGCGCTGCATCGGCACAGCGCGCGCTCGGCGCGCCCGTTCATCGCGCTCAACACCGCCGCCATACCGCGCGACCTGCTCGAATCCGAATTGTTCGGGCACGAGCGCGGCGCGTTCACCGGTGCCCAGGCCATGCGCCGCGGCCGCTTCGAGCAGGCCGAGGGCGGAACGCTGTTCCTCGACGAGATCGGCGACATGCCCTCGGAGCTGCAGACCCGCCTGCTGCGCGTGCTGTCCGACGGCTTCTTTTATAGAGTGGGTGGTCACCAACCGCTCAAGGCCGATGCACGGGTCATTGCGGCGACGCACCAGAACCTCGACGAGCAGGTGCGCGAGGGCCGCTTCCGCGAGGACCTGTTCCACCGGCTCAACGTCATCCGCCTGCGCCTGCCGCCGCTGCGCGAGCGGCGCGAGGATATCCCGCTGCTGGCGCGCCATTTCCTGGCCCGCAGCGCAAAGGAGCTGGGTGTCGAATCCAAGCGCCTGACCGAAGAGGGGCTGCAGTTCATCGCCCAGCTGCAGTTCCCCGGCAACGTGCGCCAGCTCGAGAACCTGTGCCACTGGCTGACCGTCCTGGCCCCCGCCCAGTGGATACGCGTCGAGGACTTCCCGCTCGAGCTGCGCCAGGAACGCGGCCTGGCCGCCGGCGGCAACCACGCCGACACCGCCGTCCACGCCGAGGCGACGGCCACCACCGGTCCGCGCGCCGGCGTGCCCCCGACCGTCGCGGACTGGCGCGCCACGCTGCGCCTGGAGGTCAAGCGGCGCCTCGAGGGCGGCGAGTCGGGGATCATCGACACCCTCACCAACGACTTCGAGAGCGTCGTCATCGGCGGCGCGCTCAATCACGTGCGCGGGCGGCGCATCGAGGCCGCGGCCCGCCTGGGCCTGGGCCGCAACACCATCACGCGCAAGATCCGCGAGCTCAAGCTCGACCACGCCGGGGACTGAATCCGGGCACGCGCCGGCGCGCCCGACCCGCTGGCCGTGCACTTCATCGCGCCTTTCTGCAGTTCGTCGCATTCGGCCCGGCCCGGGCGCAACCCGGATCCATAATCCGCGCCACGCTTGTGCCGCAGGCCCTTCGTCCGAAGGCCCGTGGACGCAAGCGGCATCCGGTGCGGGCGCTGTGCGCTGCCCGCCGGGGGAGAGGACGCGATGGCCACAGGCAAGCGGAGGATCATCATCGGCGTGGCGGCGCTCGCCGTCGTCGCCGGCGGCGTGGGCGCCTACGCGGCGCTCTCGGGGCACGGCGCCAAGGCCGATGGCGCGGAGACGGCGCCGACGCTGGAATTCCAGCCCGACCAGCTCGCCCAGCCCCAGGCGCGGCGCCTCGCCTATGACCTGGTGCTGCCGGGTACGGTCCAGGCGCTGTCGCAGGCGACCGTGCGCTCGCGGCTGTCGGCGGTGATCCGGCAGATCGAGGTGCGCGAGGGCGATGCCGTGGTGGCCGGCCAGGTCCTGGCCGAGTTCGACACCGCCCAGCTGCGCGCGCAACTGGCCGAGCGCGAGGCGGCGCTGGCTTCGGCCAAGGCCAACCTCGAGCAGGCCCAGCGCACGCGTGATGCCAACGCCCAGCTCGTGCAGCAGAACTTCATCACGCAGAGCGCGTTCGATTCGGCCGACGCCAGCTTCCACGCCCAGGCCGCGGCGGTCGCCGGCGCCGCGGCCCAGCTGGCCCAGGTGCAGCTGCAGCTCGACGATGCGGTGGTGCGCGCGCCGATCGGCGGCAGCATCGCGCGCCGCTACGTGCAAAACGGCGAGAAGGTCAGCCAGGACGCGCAGCTGCTCTCCATCGTCGACCTCTCCCACCTGGAGGTGCAGGCCCAGGCGGCGGTCGCCGATGTCGCCCGCGTGCTGCCGGGCACCGGCGCCGAGGTGCAGATCGAGGGCCTTGCCGGCCAGCGCTTCCGTGGCCGGGTCGACCGCATCAATCCCAGCGCCGATCCCGGATCGCGCTCGATCGACCTGTATGTCTCCTTTCCCAACGAGCACAACCTGGTCCGCAGCGGCATGTTCGCCAACGTGCGCCTGCACCTGGCCGCCGATCGCGCGACCCAGACGCTGCCGCTGACGGCGATCCAGGAGGACGCCGGGCAGTCGGTCGTCTGGGCGGTCAAGGACGGCCACCTGGCGCGCCACGTCGTGACGCTGGGCCGCAAGGACGAACAGTCGCAGCTGGCCGAGATCCTGGGCGGCATCGCCAGCTCGGACCAGGTCCTGGCCACGCGCTTCGACAACCTCAAGGACGGTGCGCCGGCGCGCATCCTGGCCGCGGCAGCGCCGCCGCCGGCGGTCGCCACCGGCGGCGCGGCACGGCCGCCGGCCAACTAGGAGGCAACATGTGGATCACGCGCACCGCGATCAATCATCCGGTTTTTGCCACGATGGTGATGGTGGCGCTGACGGTGGTCGGCCTGTTCTCGGCCATGCAGCTCGGCGCCGAGGCGATGCCCGACGTCAAGCTGCCGATCGTCTCGGTGAACGTGGCCTACCCGGGCGCCTCCCCCGAGCAGGTCGAGAACGACGTCGCCAAGCCGATCGAGAACGCGGTCAACACCATCGCCGGGGTCAAGACCATACGCTCGGTCTCCAGCGAGGGCACCAACTGGACCGGCGTCGAGTTCCGCCTCGACGCCGACGTGTCGCGCGCCGTGCAGGACGTGCGCGACAAGATCGCGCAGGTGCGCCCCTCGTTCCCGCGCGAGGTGCTCGATCCGGTCATATCGCGCGTCAACACCGACAACGACCAGCCCATCGCCTACTACGCGCTGACGGCCGACCTGCGCTCGCAGCGCGAGCTCACGCTGCTGGCCACCCAGGTCGTGCAGAAGGGCCTGGAGCGGGTGCAGGGCGTCGGCCGCGTCGTGCTCGCGGGCACCGCCACGCGCCAGATCCAGGTGCAGGTCGACCCGGCGCGCCTGGCCGCCGTGGGCCTGGGCGTCGACCAGGTGGTGGCCGCGCTGCGCTCGGAGAACGTCAGCGTGCCGGTGGGCAAGGTGGTCGACAGCAACGCCGAATTCATCGTGCGCGTGGACGGGCGCGTGCGCTCCCCGGCCGATTTCGCGCAGATCGTCGTCGCGCGCCGCGGCGGTGCGGCCATCCGCCTGGGACAGATCGCCACCATCGTCGACGGCGAGCGCGAACCCGATTCCATCTCCCGCGTCAACGGACGCCCGGCGATCGCCGTGTCGATCTACAAGGCGCAGGACGCCAACGTCGTGGCCACCGGGGCCGCCGTCAAGGCCGCGGTGGCGTCGATCCAGAAGCAGCTGCCCAACGGCGTCGACATGCGCCTGATGTACGCCACGTCCGACTGGATCGCCAGTTCGATCGACAACGTCGAGCACACGATCGTCGAGGGCGGCGTGCTCACGGTGTTCATCGTCTTCCTGTTCCTGGGTTCCTGGCGCAGCACGGTGATCACCGGGCTCACGCTGCCCATCGCGGTGATCGCCACGCTGACCGCCATCTACGCGCTGGGCTTCACGCTCAACTACATGACGCTGATGGCGCTGTCGCTGTGCATCGGCCTGCTGATCGACGACGCCATCGTCGTGCGCGAGAACATCGTGCGCCACATGCGCATGGGCAAGGACGCGCGCACCGCGGCCCGCGAAGGCACCGAGGAGGTCGGGCTGGCCGTCTTCGCCACGACCCTGTCGATCGTCGCGGTGTTCGTGCCCATCGCGTTCATGAAGGGCATCGTCGGCAAGTTCTTCTACGCCTTCGGCATCACGGTGGCGGTGTCCGTGCTGCTGTCGCTGTTCGTGAGCTTCACGCTCGACCCCATGCTCTCGGCGGTCTGGCGCGATCCGCACCGCCGCCCGGACACCATCCCCGTGGTCGGGCCGCTGATGGGCGCCTTCGAGCGCGCCTTCGAGCGCCTGCGCGACATCTACTCGGCGCTGCTGAACTGGGCGCTGGGCCACCGCAAGACCACGCTGCTGCTGGCCGCGGCATCGTTCGTCGCGGCCATCCCGCTGTTCGGCGTCGTCGGCACCGAGTTCGTGCCCAAGTCCGACGATTCCTTCCTCACGCTCAAGCTCACGATGCCGGTCGGATCGAGCCTGGCCTATGCCGACCACCAGGTGCGCCAGGTCGAGGAGCACCTGCACCGGTTCCCGGAGATCGACGCGATCGACACCAATGTCGGCACCGAGGACGGGCACAACACGGCCGAGATCGACCTCACGCTGGTCGACCGCTCCAAGCGGGTGCGCTCGCAGCAGCAGGTCGAGGCCGCGGTACGCGCGTCGATCGCCACCATCCCGGGCGTCAAGTCCTCCGTGGGTGGCGGCAATGGCCAGCCGCCCATCTGGATCAACCTGCTGGGCAATAACGACGCCCAGATGGCCGCGGAGATGGAGTCGCTGCGCCACAAGATCGAGAAGATTCCCGGCACGCGCGACGTGGAGATCACGCGCAAGGAGGGCACGCCGACGGTCTCGGTGCGCCTCAAGCCGGACCTGGCCGCGGAGGTCGGCATGACCCACGCCCAGATGGGCGAGTCGCTGCGCGCGCTGATCGGCGGCCAGATCTCCGGCTACTGGCTGGCGCCCGACGGGCAGAACTACGAGGTCGTGACCCAGGTGCCGGCGTCGCTGCGCACGATCACCGACGACGTGGCCAACCTCAACCTCGTCACCGGCCGGACGCTGGCCGACGGCGCGCCCGAGGTGCTGCCGCTGCATGCGCTGGCCGACATCGAGTCGGTCTACAACCCGGAGAACATCCGCCGCCAGAACCTGCAGCGGCGCATCGCGCTGGGCGCCAACGTCGAGGGGCGCCCGAGCGGCGACGTCGGCAAGGAGGTCAGCGCGCTGGTCAAGGCCGAGAACCTGCCGCCGGGACTGAACTTCGAGATCAACGGCGAGATCGAGCAGCAGGAGGAGAGCGGGGCGGCCATGCTGTCGGTGCTGGGGATGGCGATCATCTTCATCTACATCGTGCTCGCCTCGCAGTTCGGCAGCTTCTTCCAGCCGCTGGCCATCATGGCCTCGCTGCCGCTGTCGATCGTCGGCGTGGTCATCGCCCTGCTCGTGACGCGCACCACGCTCAACCTGTTCTCGATGATCGGCATCGTCTTCCTGATGGGCCTGGTCACCAAGAACGCCATCCTGCTGGTCGACTTCGCCAATCGCGGCCAGCGCGAGGGCATGAGCCTGGACGAGGCGCTGCTCAGTGCCGGGCGCATCCGGCTGCGGCCCATACTGATGACGACCGCCGCCATGATCTTCGGCATGCTGCCGCTGTCGCTGGGCTTGGGGCAGGGCGCCGAGCAGCAGGCGCCGATGGGACGCGCGATCATCGGCGGGGTGATCACCTCGACCCTGCTGACGCTGGTCGTCGTGCCGGTGATCTACTCGTACATCAGCGCCTGGGAGGCGCGCCTGCGCGCCCGCCGCCAGGCGCGCAACGCCGCCGCCGACGCCCTGGCCGCGGCGGCCCCGGCGGCGCCGATTCCGGGTCATTGACGCCGCGCGATGGCGCTTCCAAACTGTCTCTTGTGCCAGGCCGCGCCGGGAAGCCGGGCGGCCGTCCCCGGACCAACTCTTCCATCGCCAGCGTGGCTATCGGTCTTGAATTCATCGACGTGGTGGTGCCGATCACCCGGATCCGCGAAGCCTATCCGGGCGGCTGGGAGCAGTGCCTGCTCGATTACGCTCCGCTGCTGGGCCGCCGCGTCTGGCACGACCGGCACCTGTTCCGCGACGGTGCGCTGACCCCCGAGGACGCGCGTCGCCTCGTCGAAGGCTGGAGCGTGCTCGGCTTCGAACCGGCCGAGCAGCGCGGCGGCGCGCTGCACTGGAAGGACCTGTGCGTGATCCAGTCGAGCCATGGCGGGCCGACGCGCCCTTGCCGCTGGCTGGCCTTCGACGCGACCCAACGCATCGCCCACCTGGCCGGCACCGATCCCGGGCCGCTGGCCTGGCGCGGCGCACCGGCCCCCGTCTGACGCTCGCGGCGTCGCGCTGCAGGCCCGCCGACCCGGGCTGCCAGCCGGTC
>Ga0116229_10003714_pt1 | contig 25142 bp, 31 predicted proteins | sample S1TSphgellanicum_3_FD_87313 | JGI IMG/M metagenome (GOLD analysis project Ga0116229, IMG submission 87313) | Host-associated microbial communities from peat moss isolated from Minnesota, USA - S1T2_Fc - Sphagnum magellanicum MG | ecosystem: Host-associated > Plants > Peat moss > Unclassified... | reverse complement strand
TAATAACCACTAATATAATAACATTAATAATCACCAATATCCATCAATAGAATATTCACCAATAGCCATTAATAAAATGCCCACTAATAGCCATTAATATAATAACCATTAATAACCACTAATATGCAATAACAAAATATCCACCAATAGTGATTAATATAATAACCACCAATAATAATTAATATAATAACCATTAATAAGCACCAATATCCACCAATAAAATATCCACCAATAACCATTAATATAATAACCACCCATAATAATTAATATAATAACCATTAATAAAATAACCACTAATAGTCATTAATAAAATAACCACTAATAGTCATTTATAAAATAACAACCAATAGCCATTAATAAAATAACCACTAATAGTCATTAATAAAATAACCACCAATAGTCATTTATAAAATAACAACCAATAGCCATTAATAAAATAACCACTAATAGCCATTAATAGAATAACCCCCAATAGTCATTAATAGAATAACCCCCAATAGCCATTAATAGAATAACCACAAATAACCATTAATAGAATAACCACAAATAACCATTAATAGAATAACCACAAATAACCACAAATATAATAACCACCAATAATTATTAATATAATAGCCATTAATAACCATTAATATAATAACCAATAATAAACACCAATATCCACCAATAGAATATTCATCAATAGCCATTAATATAATAACCACCAATGGCCATTAATAGAATAACCACCAATAGTCACCCATAGCCATTAATAGAATAACCACCAATAGTCACCAATGGCCATTAATAGAATAGCCACCAATGGCCATTAATAGAATACCACCAATAGTCACCAATGGCCATTAATAGAATAGCCACCAATGGCCATTAATAGAATACCACCAATAATCACCAATGGCCATTAATATAATAACCACCAATAGTCACCCATAGCCATTAATAGAATAGCGACCAATGGCCATTAATAGAATAACCACCAATGGCCATTAATAGAATAACTAACAATAGCCACCAATAATTATTAATAAAATAACCACTAATAGGCATTAATAATTACTAATAAAATAGGTACCAATAGCCATTAATAACCACTAATAGCTTTAATAAAAGAACAACCAATAACCATAGATTAGAATTGCTTAGGATTACCAAATATAATCTAAAGTGAAATAATTTATAATAGAAAAAAATAACTTAAGGTGAAATAACTTATAATAACCTAAAATTGTCAATAATAATTTAAGGTGAAATAACCTTCAATAGTTAAAAATAATTTATAATAGATGTAAATAACCTAAACTAAAATAATTTACAATAGCAAAAAAAACTTACAATAACCAAATTTTTTTATAATAACTAAAAATAGCCTAAGGTGAAATAAATTAAAATAATAAAAAGTAACTTAGAATAACCAAAAGTAGCTTAGGGTGAAATAACAAAAAATAACAAAAAATAATTTAAAATAACCATAAACAATAACAAATAATGTAGGGTGAAATAATTTAAATTTAATGAAAAATAATCATATAATAATTGAAAGTAGTTTGACATGGGTCGTATTATTATATCAACAAAAAAAATCCATTTATTAACCTTCTTTTTTTTTCAAAAAATTGGTCATTGAAATGTTATTGAATAATGATATTCAAATTTTTTTTTGTTCAAATGATTTTAAACTTTCAAAAGGAAATAAATGTAATCATGTACAATATTGATTTTTTTTAAAAACTTAAATTATTTCATTTGAACAAAATCTCAATAAGATATGAATTTTCAAAGTTTATGTTTTTGTAATGTTTAAAATGAAGTATTTGATAAATATAATGTAATATAATATATTTCCACAACAAGTGGGGTGGCTTGATGGTAAGGGTGTTTGCCTCCATTCCAAAGGTCAAGGGATCAAACTTCATGAGTGGTGTTGTATGTGGTCAACAATGGTATGTTGACTGAATATTTTTCTATTAAATTCTTATAATAGGTGCTTAAGTTGATTATGTGGCCTACCTACCTACGTTAGGTTTTTAATTTAACTTAGGCAATGACACATGTTAATAAATCATAGGTTTAAAAAATAGTGAAATTATCAATAATATTATATATAATTAAATTTTAATTAATTTCCATATTGGATAATTGATTAACTAGCAAATGAATGTTTTGGTAAATTCATATTTCACTTGAGAGTAACCTTGTTTCACTAAGTACTAGTGAAACATTTAATTGTTCATAGCAATTGGTCCCTATTCACTAGGGGGTTAAACAATTTCACTAGGTAAAAATGTGCATATTCACTCAAAATCTAGTGAAACCTAAAATGAACTAGGATGCATTTCGTAGTAATGAGTGATTTATGTGTTTCATTTTTATGTTGTTTAAATTAATAGGTGTAAGAAAATACAAACACATTCCCACATGAAGTGAAAGTAAGTGTGAGGAAATAAAAATAATAATCTTAAGACTCCCATGTTGAATTCACACTTTTGAAGTTGAGATTTTGAAAGAGTTTTAAATGTTCATAGGACAATTTAATGATGAAATCGTTTTCAAAAAATATATACAAGCATATTTTTACTTGGTTTGGATGTTCACTAATTATTGTCATTGACCAAGGTATGCATTTGATTAATGATGTCATTAGGTATTTAATTAATCATTTTATTTTAAAACATATGAATTATATTGTTATTATCCTTAAGGTAATGGTTAAGTTGACTCCACAAACAAGGTGTTTAAAACCTTGCTCACTAAATTGGTTAATGAAAATTGGAATGACTAAGATGAGCACATGTCCACAATATATTTTTCATATTATATTACATACAAGGTTGGTATTGGTCACACATATTTTTAGTTTGTTTATTATGGATTACATCCACTATTGTTAACTAAGTTTTTATTACCATATAGATAAGGACATGTTATAAATCCAACATCATTTAAGGTATTAATTAATAGTTTATCAAAAGTAAAAAAACTACATGAAAATCACGTAATTGTTAAGGATTTAGTTGTTGACAATCAATGAAACCAATTATTATGGTTTCAAAACTAGTACATTGAAACCAAGTTATAATTTCAAGATTATGTTTTATGGTTTCATAAAATCGTCAAATCCCACCCTTTTAAATTTCAAAGGAGATGGTTTGTGCCTTATTAGATCCAATAATGCTTGTCCAATAACAATGTTTTGCTCATGATTATTAATAAATTTCATCCTAACCTTATTTAGTCAACATTAAAAAGTTAAAGTTTTATCAATTCATGAAGGATAATACTTTAAAACCTTTTCTAGTGAACCTTAATAAACTAACCATTAAAACATTGATCAAAGATGAAGTTAATGACTTCATATTTCTTACACTTAGTCATAATGATGGTATACATGTTACCATGTACATAAACATTTATTTAGTGAGTATTTTAAACCCTAAAATACATGTTAATTTTCAAATGTAACACCTTTATCCATTGTTGATACAATACAAAAAATAACCACGTTTATTAGAATGTCTTTTTGTTTTCTCTTTCAAAGTTCTTTGTATGTTTTTGATTTTTCAACATGAGGCCATGAGTGAGTGTTATTGAGAAGTTAAGGAGATAAACAAAAGAGACGGAACAATATATATAACATGAAAAAAATGAATGAACTCAACACATCAAAGTTTTATGTTGAACCATTTGCTTGTTGACCATCAACATATGAAAAAGATGAACTTGAACACCACAAATGAAAGCAAAATTTCATGAAGAAGTTAAAACAATATGACATCACCTTCAATTGACAACTTGTTGTACCTACTATTACAACTATAATTATGATTTTTAATTATGAGGAGGAACAAGAATCAACCTTAGAATAACCTATCTTTTATATTACATGATATTAATTTTTTTACCCAACACCTTGTGGCAAGCCTTTGGGGATGTTTCAATTCATAATTAGATGCAATTATGATTCATTTTATGTTACTTTATTATAATTATTCAATCAACACATTTATTGAAAATGAACATCAAACTTTCAAATATGATTTTTTAACATTAATGTTTAAAAAAGGACTTTCATTAATGCATATTGTATTTAATTAAAAATTGCATGGATTTACATGTTTCATTAAAACACTTTTCATGATGATTTTTTAATGTTGAACACATTGTACAATATTTTATTTACATGTTTCCATTCGAATATGTTTAATGATGACTTTGTTTACAATTAAAACATCATACAATATTTTAAATTCCAAAATAAACACGTATTATTGTTAATAACTTCAAAGTTATTACATTTATGTTATCTATCATTAGTTCTATCACAACATATATAATATGTTGAATTCTTTGTTTGGATATATATTTTATTTTTAAAAATGTAGTGTTATCACAAAAGAAATTAAAAACACTATTATTATTAATGAAATGTCCATGATGACAATCAACATGTTATGTGTTGTACATCTTTAAGTTTGAAATAAATAGTGCATATTGAAAATAAATGTTTTTGACACAAAGTTGTTCATATTAGTTCCTGATTTCCATAATTATTTCAAATATATAAACATGTAATTAAATAATAAAATTATATGAAAATGTTTTCATATATAAAAAATGTTCCATAAACAAATTTTTCTTTCAATTTTTGTACGACATGCATAAAAATTGAAGGTGTTTAGATATTTGCAATTTTTGAATGTAATTCAAAAAGAAAAACTTGAGGAATGATCATTCATTCAAGGTTTTAATTTATATTTAAAAGGAATTTTGTATTTAATTTATCACATGTTATGCTATCAAAAGTGACAAATATTTTTTTTTGAAAATGACTAGAAGAATTATTTCATCAAATTTCACATGTTGTTATTTATGAAATGATTGGATTCAAAAAATTTAAATTTTACATTCCTAATAATTTAATTTGGGCTATTTCATAAAATTCAATGTTAAAGTTTACCTAGTCCATTTCAAAGGTGAAAACATATTATGATGGATAAAAATGGGTGTTGCGAGTCATTTTCAAAAGTCCATTTCTAGAGTATTTTAATTTAGTTTAAACTTGACCATGTGATTTCATTTCATAATAAAATAAATAAATTACCCGCAGGGGGGGGGCATGGGGGAACACTAGTAAAAAAAGTAGAAAATATTTGAGTAAAAATATAAGGTGCAATATATTGGTTGTTGGGTAAATTTTATAAGTTAACTAGTTTAAAAATATAGTATATTTTATTCAAATAGTCAATTTAATTATAATACATGGTATGTAATAATATGAAACAATGGATTATAATTAATATAGGGTGACTTTAATATATACACATATATTAGAAAATTAAATAATAATAGGGTGATAAAAAATAGGTTGGACAATTATCTAATACCCCCTTAAAAATGATCGTTTGACACACGTAGATCCCAAAATTTACACTAAATGCCCTCCAACCCCCCCCCAAGATAAATTATTGAAATTAATGCATTCTGAGTTGTGTTTGATACATTATGAATTTTTTTATGCATATGGAAAAAATTCAAAATCATGTTTTCTATACATAAATTTATATTGTGCATAATAATTTAATTCTTATGTTGAATTAACTTCACTTAGTCACTTCACACAAGTTATGACCAAAAATGTAATTTTATTGTTAAATATGTTCATTTTCATATGTTGTCCCATTTTCCAATAATTAATTAATATAACACACCTTAAGGTCTCAACTTCCTCCCATTAATTTGAAAGGGGCCCTTAAACCTTAAGTTAAATGATGATTAATTTTGCACGATTTACAATTTACAACTTATAAAGGTTTTTATCCAAATGTCATGAAATGAAATGAAAAAAAGGTTAATCACATAAAATAATGATCAAAATTGTATCCACATATTCATTGGTATTTATCATGAGGTTTGTACATGGTTATCCCATGGTACTTATTATGATATTGGGGAAAAAAAGAATGGTTTATATGGTTCAAATGAAAATGGCATAAATGAAATATGAAAACAAAGGTATGGGAATATCATGAAAGACAATTAATCATTTAAAAATTAAAATATATGAATGGCACAAGTAAATGTGTTAATAATCATGGTTAATGGGAGGTGATTAAACTTACACAACTAATTAAGGATGGCAAGTTAAATGGTTCAAGTGATTTCCATAATAAAATTTCTATTAGACATGAAATTTATATAAATTACATAAAATCTTAAATAAAATTTATATATGGAATGACAATAATTATGGGGGTTGTTGCATAAAAATTAGGTTTTAGCTCATGTTATGGGAGAAAGATATTTAAGGATTAAAAAATATGTAATGAATTATTTTTGGTGAGGTGAAAACTAAAAGACGTGGGCTTATGCTATTTTTTAGTCCCAAAAAGAAGAAGAAAGGTACATTATACATTACATCCGCAATGACATTGGCAATCAATCCTACCATAGGTCATAAAATGTATAAATTAGGTGTTTCAAAACGATTATAAAACCATGCTACTACATATGGGAATTTATATAATATAAGTCATTTTAAAACATCCATTTTGAATCCATAATCAATGAAATACATACATCATTGTTTAATTTATTGAATTGATTTTTCATTGATAATGGATAAAATTATCCATTATCACTTAATTTGTTGTCCATGGATGAAATTCACTCACAAAACATTAATTTGATATTCATGATGGATGAACTTTATCCACCATCATCTATCATTGTCTTTTTTTCATCCATTTGTAAATAGCTAAAAAATATGCACAATGTTTTTTTCTAGACATGTGTTTTATGGGTTACTTCCTTGAAGTAATCCCTCAAACACATACATGTTTTTCATTATATAAAATATGTTTAATGATAATTCAAAAATTATTTGAAATAAAACCTTGCACCATAGTTTTGCTCAACTTGTTTTATGTTGCAAGGTTTTTGATGCTATGGATAAATTTTTTTTTTGTATATTTTTGCATGGTTCATGTTCTCATGCATGTCCATATTTTTGGACATATAATAAGTTACATTTAAAATGCTATTTTGTTAAACTACATGCCCATTAAAAGTATTTTTAGCATTGTAATTTCATGTATGTGAAACAAGGTTGAACATTTTAATGGATGTTGCATCTTTTCCAAAATATGCAAAAATGTTATAACATAATCAAACATAAATTGAGAAAAGGATTATAAATTTTTTATGTCATATTGATTGGATATAAAAATTAAATATTTTAAAATTCTAAAATATATAAATTATTTACAAATGTTCTAATAAAGTGATTTGGATAATACTGCAAGTACTACCGACAAGTAATGGAAACAAAAATGTCTCGTATCAATTGAACATTATTTAAAATGGGTTGAAGCTTAAACGAATGATAATCAAACATTAACAATAACTAAATTTTAATTAAAAAAATCATATGTGAAAATATGTGCCTAAGTTTGTGCTCATTCATCATAACACAAGAATAGTTTGCAACGTTCACAAAGATGTTTGGAAAATTAAATTCAGATTATACACCAATTTTTTTACCAATAATGGCTAAGGTGCAATGTACAATGTTGAAACAATTGAACAAGACTATCCAAGATAGATTTATTGTAGTGGTTGCACTTCTTAAACATGTTTTGGATTTGGGACATGCCATTGACTAACATGATGTTGGGATATTGATGCAAAGTGAAATAACAACAATATATACTATTGTTCATGGTGATGAAAAAACCTCCCAAGCTTGAAATTTGACAAAAAATTGAGATTCTTAAGTTGGGTGATTGAATATGGAAGGGGAGCTTCATCAAATTGTATAGTAGCTAATTTCAATCACGAGTCTTTTAAAAATAGGAAACATAATGAAACATTTGGAAACATTAACAAATGTAGGTTGGGTGCGTCACTTATGCAATTTGAAGAAGGTGACAAACATTTCCACATTGGGAGAAATCACTCCTTAGGTTAAGATGAGAGTGCTAGGTAAGAAGAAGTCTCTAGCTACAATTTGGGAATGTCTACATTAGTTTGTTGGATACAATGTTAAAATAGAGTTAGAACTACAAATATTTGTTTAAGGTATGGAAATCTACAACATATTCAAGGAGGAGATGAGAAGTAATAGGAAGAACGACTGTGGAATGGGTTCAAGAGTATCAATAGGAATAAAAAGAGTATCAATCTACATTGGGAAATAAGGATTCAAGGGACACAATTTTGTCCAAGATGGAGCAATTGCACATTTGACACAATATGTAAGTAAGTGTGACTTTTTCGTATGGTATTGTCATACCTACTTGTCACTTGTTCATATAAAAACAAGATACATTCATAATCAAGTGGAGTTCACTCTACCCTTAACTAGAGAAAGTAACCTTGAAAAAAGGACATATTCATAGAGAAAACATAGTTCTCACTATTTACAATGAACATATACATGTTAAGTTAATTGAGAGTAGGAATTTCCAAAGGTGATAAATAGGTTCTTTTACATGGTAGGTTAGTTGAGGGTAGTAATGTACCAAGGTGCTAATGATCGTCTTGCATTTAACGTGTTTAAGCTCCAATTTTGGGTTACAATAGACACTCCAGCAGAAATTCATTCCTGGGTGACAACACTAACTCTCATGTACGAGGAAGCAACACATATTCCAGGTGAGGAGCCAAACCCACCTTGAAAGCAAGCCATGGTTCACAACCTTGGCAAGTGCGCAAAGCCACTAGATGTATGTTCAAAGGAGGAATTGGCTCAGAGTGTTTTTAGTTCTATGTAGTATTCTGCAGCTGATTAGGAGGTTTCTGAGGAAGAAAAATTGGCAAAAAAACCCAAACTTTTGGCACTAAGTTTGGATGCCAACCAAAGGGTTGGTCTACTGAATTTGGGTTTTTCTTGTGACAACCTTTGAAGTTTGCACACTTTGTAGGTGTGTTGGGTCCAGCTACCCAAGGAGAGCGAGTGCAATGAAAACTACTACCCAAAGACTCTGGCTTCCAAGAGTAACCAACTTTGCCCACATACAAGCCCATAACAGGTCCCACGATTATCATATCATTCTACTGTCTAGTTAATTGTAATATGTACATACCCCTCTCCTCCAGGTACTACTGATTGATGCCCGATGAGTTGACTACCCGAGGGGAGAAAAAAAAGGAAAACCTTCAACTTCTTCTTCACTGGATTTGCAAGGACAATTCTTGAAAAGGCAGAAAAAGACCGGCTAGGACAACACCCACTTTTCATTTACCCTCCTTGCTGGTATGATAGGTAAGGTAGTCTCTTCTATTTTGTCAACACTACTTACAACAACAACAAAAAACCACACACATGAAGCAGTCCAAAGTATCCAAAGTACATACATGCATACATACATACATACATACATTCATTCATTCATTCATTCATTCATACATAACCCCACCTAGGAGATCTGTAAGATGACAATACCTAGAAATTGAGTGCAGATTTTCAATACCCATTTGCTTGGAAGCTCCCAGGAGGACAACAGGGAAGTACCTGGGCAACAAAACCCACCAAATACACACACTCAAAAACTTACTAAGAACAGTCACAGAAACTAAGGCAACAATTAGGCTGTAGTAGAAGCATAACAATGTTACACTCAACAATGTCAGGACTCCATCCATACTCACAAACATATATTCCAGTTCTCTGAAAAACATGGAACAAAAACAAAAAAGAAAATTTGATTTGTACAAAAACAAAGGGTTCTTAACAACTACTAGTATCCAAAAACCTTATAAAATTTGGATCCCCAAGGAAAAAGAAAAAGAAACCAGAACCTGAAAACATCAAGGAAGCATCAAGCAATCAAGCATTTTCAATGTAAAATTTACCCTCTCCATGATGCATTTTGGTGGCTTTTGCAAAAAATACTTCTGCAAATTCGTGTGGAGTATAACCACTTTTCAGAAATGACATCACACAACTTGAGAAGATTGCTGGCATCTACGAATGCATGAAATTCACTTAGAAAAAAGGGGGTGGAAAATAACGTTCACAGCAAATTGGAGCTAAAGGATGTGCAGCACTTGTGTGTATCATGTTGTGCTTCTGAAGAGAGAATTAAGAGAGAGAGAGAGAGAGCCAGGGGGCCGAGGGGGGGGGGGGGGAGCTGGAGCAGAATGCAGTAGGGAAGGTGAAGAAATTTGCTTTGTTGGGGGAAGCGAGATAGAGACTAGAGACTGTTTCATCGTCTGTGTTGTTGCTTCCAAGAGTGAGCAAGAGCTTGATTGAAAGAAGAAGAAGCGATGGGTTTGAATTCAACTTCCGGCAGAAGCAATCAACAAAGCAGACACAGAAAAAACCCAATCAATCAGGAGAAGAAATCCCAAAGAAAAAACAAAGAAGAGAGAGAGAGAGATCCTAAAGTTCATGCATAGAAAAGCAAGGAAGAAAGAAAGAGCTCGAACGAGAGAAAGAGGTCATGGTATTCTATCTTGCTGTTTGCTTCAAGATTGAGCAAGAGCATGTCTACAAGAATAAGAAGAAGAAGTGGAAGGTCTGAATTTCAACTTCCAGCAACAACAGGAGCAGCAAGAAAGACACCCGTAAGAAAGCCAAAAAAACCACACACGCACACACACACACACACACACAATCGATCAGGAGAAAAAACCCAACAAAAGAGAGCTCCTCGATCGAGCTCCCTTGAGGATCTTTGATGGTACCTAGCACTAATCCTCGATGGTGGTCGATGGAAGAAGACGAAGCAGGAGAGGCCAAAGGCTGGCTGGCTGGCTGGCTGATCGGGGATTGGGAGAGGAGACGATCATCCCGCCATCCTATGGCCGGTCAAGCACAAACTACAAACCCCATGTCATTCTTCCGTCCCCCCTCCCTTCCTGTCTGCCTGTCTGACTGCGTCACAAAAACGCCACACAATGCACCATTGCCCAGAGACCTAGGCAGCAGCACATCCCAACCCCTGCTGCTGCGCACTAGCGGTGAGTGGGTCGAGATGGTGGTCTACCCCCACTAGGTAATAAGTACTGTGCAAACACGCCGAGCATTTTTTTCCGCCATTCCGTCGTCTTCGCAGGAAGGAAGGAAGGAAGTCCTCGCGAGTGTGTCTCTCTATGTGTGCGTGTGGTCGGTCTGTTGTGTCGGAATCGTCGGATTCTATTGTTCAAGTCTTGGGTAAGTGCCTACGAAGCCTACCCATCCATCGATCAACAGACGACGACTTTTGTCGCTGTGCGTCTGGAGTCTGGACTCTGTCTGTGTTGGGAGTGGGGGAGGAGGGAGGAAGGGAGGGAGGAGGGGTCTGTTGTGTGAGGGATCATTGGGTATGTGTGCGGGTTTGCGTTTGGAGTGTTGATTGATTTTTGTGTGTTTTCCGAGTATGTATTGGGTTTGATGGGCTATGATGATGATGGTGATGGTGGAATGTTGATTATGATGGTGATGATGGTTGTGGTGATGGTGTTGATGGTGATGGTGGTGTTTTGTGAAGGTGTTTGTGTTTCTTCTTCTTCTCTCTGTGGTTTGTGGGTGATGGGTGTGTTTTGTTCTCTGGTAGTTTCTGAAGAATCTCATCAGAAGAGAAAGGATTCTTGTCTGCCGAGAGACTAAAGCTTTTCTTCTTTGTTAGACTGACTCATCATCATCATCACAGGATGTGCCAGGGACGGAGATTGTAAATCTGTGTTGCAATTCTCAGCTGAAAGGAGGAGGTGGTGGTGGAGGAGGAGAGACAAGGAAGGGTAACGGAGTGGTGCTGCTGTGAAAGCAAAGGCGGGTTTTGGACAAACCCTGAGTGTGTATTGCGGAGAGAGGAAGAGAGAGAAAAGAGAGTTTGGGTGTGGAGAGATGATCCAGGTCGGTGGTGCATCATCATCGTCATCATCATCACCATCGCCACATGCGCTCCTACTGGGTTTGCTGTGATTTCTTCCAGTTTTCTGGGTTTGCAGTGACGATGAAGCAATTGCCGCGGCGGTATCTTGTGTTGGATGTTAGGGAGTTTGTGCGTTTGCGTTTGCCTTTGCCATTGGGCTGCTCTTGTTGAAGGAGTGGGTGTAGTCTCTCTACCGCAAGCGGGACAGAGAGAGACACACACAAACCAGAGTGACAAAGAAGAGAATTTGGAGCTTTTCCGCTTCTTCCAAGGGCAGCAGCAGCAACGCCCATCCCTCCATCGTATGTCTAAACCCTAGGTGAATCACACGACATTCACGCAATCGATTCTTGAGCATTTGTGAGCTTGGGAAAAAACTCTTTGGGTAGACTTTCTTTGTGGCTTCATGCATACTTCCCCTGTTGCTGTGGCATAAAATCTCTTCACGGCCCTTTTGCAAGATCATCACTTCCAAGAGCCCTTTTTTTTGCCACTTCCCATCTCTCCCCTCAACAACAACAACAACAACAACACAGTGCACCTAGTCATCAAGAATGTACGATGAACATCTCAGAAGAGCAGCAGTTCTGTTGTTGTTTGTTGTTTGTGCCCTTTTCTTCTGCTGCTCCTCCTCCTCTGCAGCAGCTTTTGCACAAGCATCATGGTTAGTTGGTTTTCATCTTTGAGAATTGGATTTGCAGCAGACAACAAGGTGTGTTTTGAAACAAAAAACCCCACACACCTGCACAACACTCAAGGTGGATGAGGATTCTCTACTTAGGAGATACATTGTGCCTGCGATGCAACGAAAGCTGGAGCTTGACACAGGGAGCAGCACTTGTTGATGATGCTAATGATGCTGTGAGTGACAATCCAAACAACAGCAGCAGTAGCAGGAGGGCACTGAATCAAAGACATCAAAAAACAGGATTACGGATCGGTGTGGAGCAGGAAAGTAGGAATGCAATCAAGAGGGTCTAGACACAGGGGCAAGACTCGCAGGAAGAGGAGGTTGACAGAGTGGGCAGGGACTTAGTCTCATTATTATAAGAAAAACAGGGGGAGTTGAAGAAGAGATTGGCATCAGAGAGACAGACATACAGACAGACAGATACAGCCAGAGAGCTGGGCAAGCTCTCAGATTCACAATGCAAACACAGACACAGGTGCCTGGGCAATCTCCCGGGCCACTGCAAAATGAAACCAGCCACAACTCTGGAATGCAAGGCTTATGGCGACGATGGCAGTCTGAATCCGATACCAACCTCCGCCGTGATGTTGTTGAGAACATGTGAGCCCATCTTCTCCTCTCTAACTCTCTTTGTATGATTGATGTTAGAAGAAGACTGGAAGCTCTTCCCTGATTTTTTTGATACCAAGAAGCACCCCCCTACATGGCTGATGGCATTTTCCTTATGAAACCCTTTCACTGGGGTTTGATGCCCTAGTGCATAAATGTTAGCAACAGATTGCTGGAGTGCACACAGGCACAATCGATGATGATGATGTTGAGAGAAAAACTCAACTGTGTTTGATTGAGTTGAGCTGGCTTCCAACAACATTTTATATGAAATGTACCAATCTTTCAATCTTTTTTGGGAGCTTCAGAAATTTGACATGGGATCCTGATATCTTTGCAACCAATTTTGTGTGGGACCTTTCAGATTGCGGCTTTTTAGAAACCGGAAGCCACATGTCACTCCTGAGTGGCAGCAAAGGCTTCCAGATTTTGTGAAACGATTGGAGGAGGCATTGTACAGAAGTGCAGCCACCAAGGTAAAATGCTGTCTTTGTTGTTGCTATCAGAAAAAGGCTGCAGTTTTCGAGTGTAAAAAGCAGTCAACTTTTTTCATTGGGTGATCATGATCTTGTGATTGGGTATAAGGATTCAGTGCCCTGATTTTTGGGTAGGTCACAAAGTCAGACATGTAAATTGTTTTCATTGTTGTTGGGTTTTACAGTAGGGGGTGTATGTAAGTTGTTTTTTTGTTGGGTTTTATAGGAGGAGTATGTGGATGCTTCAACACTGGAGCAGCGGCTGCAAATAGTGACCAAGCGCTTGGTGCGAAAGCCACAGCAAGCATCTCAGGTGGTATCATCCTCAGCGGTGGGCAATATGATTCCAACCCCTGGGACAACACCTTCCAACATGATGCCAACACCGGGCACTGGGAGCAACATGATGTCAATGCCTGGGAACAGCAGCAGCATGACACTGACGCCAGGGAGCACAGGAAACTTGATGCTTCCAGGGGGTGGTGGTGGTGGTGGAAGCTTAAGCAGCATGATGTCTGTGCCTGGGAATGGAAACAACAGCTTCATGAATCCTATGTCTCATGGAAGTGGAACAATGCTGCCAGCACCAGGGACCAACATAAGCAACATGATACCAACACCTGGACATGCCAGTAACAACATGTTTGGTGGTGTATCTGGAAGCAACATGATGCCTACCCCAGGTTCTGCAGGAATGAATTCTTTGGGCTCTTCCCAGCAAGTAGCAATAGGTGGTGGCCTTCGCTTGTCACAGAATGGCCTTGTAGCATCCAGCATGGGAATGGGAGTCAGTAACCAAATGATTCCTACACCAGGTTTGACCTCGTCACAGGGGATGAGCGTTTCACCTGCACCATCGTCAGCCATTCTTCCTGACATGAGTGGGGTAACATCTGCACAATTGCAGCAATATGGGGTTGGTGGTGTCAATGATCACTATCGTGGGTTGAATGGACACTTAGGAGGGGGAAGTGGAGGAGGAGGAGGCATTAGCAGTAGTGTTCAGCGCAAGTCCACCTCATCTTCAATTGGATCGGTCAATGGAGGGAACAGTAATGAGTTGATGCTGCCCAATGGGCAGCACCTGATGAATGGGAACACTGTCTTGCATAATCCTGCAAACTATCCCAATGCATCGCAGTACTCAAATGTACAACTCCAGCATCAGCAGCATCCGCAGCGTCTGACAACACAACAACAGCGGCCCCCAAACCTTCGCATGCGTATGTTCTCTCCCTCCCTCCCTCCCTCAGGCTTCCTCTATATGGGCATGTGCACACAAATGCCACTCTTTGTCTTGCAGGTAGTGTCATCCACTGAACCATCTGTCATCACCCCTGAAGTCATTGTTATGGTATTGCAGGGGATGGCTATGCCATGAATGCTGCAGACCTTGCAGGATCAGGGAGCTTGTTTTCTGCAGTGCAAGGACATGGACTAGCTGGAAACAACTTGGGTATGGAGTCAATGATTTCACCATCAATGAAGATGATTCCAGTGCAAGGATTTCCGTCTGCACAGCCAAGCTTGCAACAGACGAACCAGCTGCAGCAGCAGATACAACGCACAGGCCTTCACCAAAATGTGATGTACAATCCAAGGGGCCAACAACAGCCACAACAGCCACAACAACAACCGCAACAGCAGCAGCGGCAAATACAGCAGCTTGCCAGATCAGCAATTTATGAGTCCCAGCAGTCTTCAGGTCTTGCTGGTCCAAGACAATCAGGGGTTAGTTTACTGGAACCAGTTCTCTTCATATCTGTATATGTCCTTGTCTTGCAGATACTTGCTGCAGAATGCTTGTGAATGTCCAAATCAGCTGAAATTTACCTTCATGAATGCAGCATGAACAGGCTTTCCAACAATCTGTGTCACAGCACATGCAACAGCCAACACCAGGATTTCCACACCAGCAGCATCAAAATATGCAACAGCAGCGACAACAGTCTAGTCAACAGCAGCAGCAACAGCAGCAACAGCAGGTGAGAGAAATGCCCATTGAGTGTAAGGTTTGTCTTCCTGCAGTTTCCTTAGCCATATAGCAATCCTCAGAGGCCTTGAAACTTTTCTTCTGTCTTTGAGATGCTAACTTGAACAAGAGTGACAGGGTGCACAAGCTCAGAGGCAGCATCCAGCAGCATCCCAGCAACAGCCCACTCATCAGTCCAAGCCTGCTTCACAACAGCACCATCTTTTAATGCAGCAGCAGCAGTGGCAAGGCCAGCATAACCAGCAGCAGCATCAAGGCCCTCCTGGACAGCTGCCGTCACAGTCTCCATCCCAGAACCAACCACAGCAGCAAGCTGCTCAGGGGCTTCACTTGCAGCAAGTTGAGCAAACCACCACCACCCAAGGGTCACTGCAAGAGCAGCAGCAACAACCACCACTGCAGGTCTCAGTCCAACAGCAAGGCCAACAGGTACCAAAACAAGAAGAGGGTGTCAACAGTTCAGCTCTTTCTCCATCGATACAAAGTACAGTGCAACCAGGGAGCAGTGCAAATGGGAACTTGCCCCCAGGTGGATCTGGTGGGCCTGGTGGAGGAGCTGCTGTGGACGCTCAGCGACAACAGCAGTACTCTAAACAACAAAGATGGCTGCTTTTTCTGCGTCATGCCAGCAAGTGCACAGCTCCTGAAGGCCAGTGTCAAGTCACACCACACTGCAGCATGGCTCGGCAGCTGTGGACCCACATTGTGTCATGTCGGGATCGAGAGTGTACATACAGCCGATGCAATGCTTCTCGTACCCTCCTCCACCATCACCAGCACTGTCGGGATCCACGATGTCCAGTTTGTGGACCTGTGCGTCATCAGGTCATGAACCAACAGCGGATGCAGCAGGCCCAGCAGCAGGGAGGGGGAGCTCCAGCCACCACCAAAGTCACCCCAGGTGGAAATGCGGCTGGAAACATTTCATCACCAGGTGGTTTGTCTTCTTCTCCTCCAGGAGCTGTGGTTACAGAAGATAGTGAGGCACAATCACCTCCTGCAAAGCGAGTGAAAATGGAGCCCTTGACAGTTACGCCTGTTGTGCAGTCACCTCACGTGCAACAAAATACTGCTGTGGCACCTGGCAAGTCAGATGTTTCCTCTGTGACAGGCCCCAAACAGCACACATTGCCGCACCCTCAACAGTTGGCAAAACCTGGAATACAAACTGTTGTCAAAGTAGAGAGTGTTGTGAATCCCTCACAGTCCTCACAAGGAAGTATACAACCAAAACTCAATGGTCCACAGCATCGACAGGGACCTTCTGTGAAATCAGAAGGTCTAAGCCTGGTGAAGGAGGAGGTACAATCAGCTGCTGTTGCCAGAACCAGTACTCATGGAGCTGGTGGAGCAGGTGTGGTCCCTGATCCTTTGAAGCCTGAAACTGCTAGTGCAGAGAGCTCTGTGCCATCTACCACAGTTGCCTCAACATCAAAGACTGGGAAGCCAAAGAATCTGGGCACATCCTTGACAGAGTTGTTCACTCCTCAGCAAATCAGGGAGCATATCATTGGCTTGCGTCAATGGGTGGGCCAGGTGCCATCTCCCATCTCTGTCTCCATCTCTTCGCTTCTCCTGCTGAATTTTTTTCTCAATCCCACAACTGAGTTTGGGTGCATTATTCTCAAAAGGCATGCCTGAGGTTTTAGCTTCATGTTGTGGGTGTGCACAGAGCAAGGCTAAGGCTGAGAAGAACCAGGCCATGGAGAATCAAATGCACGAGGGCGCATGCCCGCTCTGTGCTGTAGAAAAGCTCACCTTTGAACCACCTCCAATCTACTGCACAGCTTGTGGGGCTCGCATCAAGAGAAATGCATATTATCACACTACTGGCTCAGGTGACACCAGACATTATTTTTGTGTACCATGCTACAATGACGTGCGGACAGAGAATGTTGAAATGGAAGGCCAGACATATCCCAAATCAAGGTTGGAGAAAAGGAGGAATGACGAAGAGACAGAGGAAGCAGTAGGACCTTGTACCCAACCTTTCATTTTTCCTTGGTTTGCATTGGCCCTTGGTTTTTGTGCCCAGTTAGTTTGGTTGCCAGTAAGAGCTCTGGTGAATGAAGGTCCTGTCTGAATTTGCAAAAGAGATCAAATGATTGTGCCACAATGTAGGATTGTATTGGAATGTGGTTGTCCACAGCAGAAGTGAGGGTACTACAAGAAGAAGCCTTGTTTGCAAATGCTTTCAGTCATGAGCTCTGCATATGATGATCTGACTCACAAAGGATTTCTTCTGGTATCCAGTGGGTGCAATGTGACAAATGCAACTTATGGCAGCATCAAGTATGTGCTCTCTTCAATGGTCGTCGTAATGAAGGTGACAGTGAGTACATATGCCCAGAGTGTTGCAAGGCAGAAATGGAAAGGGGTGAACGGAAGCCTTTACCCCCTTCTGCAGTCCTGGGTGCTTTGGATTTGCCAAAGACTCTCCTCAGTGACCATTTGGAGCACCGTTTGGCAGTCAAGCTTAAGCAGGAGCGCATGGAGCGTGCTAAAGCACAGGGGAAAACCTTCAATGAGGTAAGTCCAACTCTTTGTCACTTACATCTTGCACTCACTCATTCTTCTTGTTGACCCACAACCATGTGTCTGCACATTGCAACCCACTGTGTGTGACAATCTACAATTCAATGACTGCATGGTGTATATATACATAACTCTCAAATTCTCAAGATTCTGCTGCTATGTATATGTTACAGGTTCCAGGAGCAGAGGCTCTGGTTGTCAGAGTGATATCTTCTGTAGACAAAAAGCTGGAGGTGAAGCAGCGCTTTTTGGAGCTTTTCTCTGAAGAGGATTATCCAAGTGAATACCCATACAAGTCCAAGGTATGTCCATGGTTACAGATAGTTTTACAGAAAGCTTCTCCATTTTGGAGCGCTGCACATAAAAACAGTATTGGCATTGAAAACAATATTTTTACAGGTGGAAAACCTTGATGATGGGTTAGGTTTTTGATGAAATTTTTTTCTGCTGTTTTTCAGGTGGTGTTGCTCTTCCAGAAAATAGAAGGTGTGGAAGTCTGTTTGTTTGGAATGTATGTTCAGGAGTTTGGAGTGGAATGCTCCCTTCCAAACCAGCGGCGTGTGTACCTGTCATACTTGGATTCTGTGAAGTACTTCAGGCCTGATGTGCGAACTGTTCGTGGAGAGGCATTGCGCACTTTTGTCTATCATGAAATTCTGGTAAAAGACCTGCACCAAGAAGTCAATAACCAACAAGCCAGACACAAAGATTGTGTGTCCCATTGTGTTTGCATCAATCACTTGTGGTTCTTTGTGGTATTTTCCCAAGGTGTTATGGTTTGTGTGTGCAATATGGATGACATCGAGATACATACATTGTGGTGATTGGGTTTCAGATTGGTTATCTGGATTACTGTCGGAAGCGAGGTTTTAGCAGTTGCTATATCTGGGCATGTCCACCTCTCAAAGGAGAGGATTACATTTTGTACTGCCATCCTGAAATTCAGAAGACCCCCAAGTCTGACAAGCTACGGGACTGGTATTTGACAATGCTACGAAAAGCATCTGCAGATAATATTGTGGTTGATGTTACAAATCTGTATGACTACTTCTTTGTTTCGACGGGTGAATGCAAAGCCAAGGTATAACTCACTTTATTTCTTGAGTTTTAGCCTTCATATCTCACTTGTCTCTTATATTGATATCTCTGGAATGTCTTGTTATAATTTTGATCACAGTTTTTGTTGTTGCATTTGTGTCATCTGCTTTCGTTTTTCTTTGCAAAAGTGGACGTTGTTGAACCCCTAATTGGATCTGCTGGTTGTGATTTGGTTGCAGGTGACTGCAGCTCGATTGCCATACTTTGATGGGGATTACTGGCCTGGTGCTGCAGAGGACATGATCATGCAGCTGCAGCAGCAGGAGGAAGATGGACGCAAAAATGCACTAAAGAAAGGCAAGACAAAAACATCAACCAAACGTGCCTCCAAGGCAGTTGCTCAAGCAGAGATGGCCAGCAATGCCTCTAAAGATACTCAACTTATGCATAAGGTATTATTGTTCATTTGACCACCAGAAATTCTCCCCATAAGAAGAGCTAGTGTTTATTCTCATTACTTATGAAGATGTTGATTGTGCAGAAATGCAATTGTTTACAGAAATGGTGATAGCAGTTGACCTGTCTAATTTCTCTTTGATTCTGGACATATTTGATGCAGTTGGGTGAGTCAATATTTCCAATGAAAGAGGACTTCATCATGGTGCATATGCACCATGCTTGCTCCCACTGCCGCCTCTTCATTGTTTCTGGCCGCCGATGGGTCTGTGGTCAATGCAAAAACTTCCAGCTTTGTGATCAGTGCGTACTATGTCCCCTTGCCCACTTGTGAACCTGAAAACTTGATAAAAGTGTGTTTGTGTTCTTTCCAAACTCTGCAACAGGAAACAAATGTTAATTTGTGAAGTTGGGTTGACCCATTTCACATGAGCTGGAAATGTGTTCTTGAAATTGATCTCTCTTAAGAAGCAATGTATGTAAAATTTCAGGTGTCACGATGCTGAACAGAAGCTGGACGAAAGGGAAAGGCATCCTATTAGCAGCAAAGATCCACATCCTCTCCAGCCGGTATACTTCATGTCTCCAAGACCCATCACCCTTTGGTCTTGCACCCCTGCTGCTGCTCAACAGTTTGTTGCATTGAAACTCAAGATTTTGTCTTATCTGAATTGTTTGAGGCAAGAATTACATAGGAGCGATGGTTTGTGAGGTGCAGGTAGAAGTGGATGATGTGCCACTTCAAACAAAGGATAAGGATGAGATAATGGAGAGTGAGTTCTTTGACACAAGGCAAGCTTTCTTAAGTTTGTGCCAAGGCAATCACTACCAGTATGACACACTCCGGCGTGCCAAGCACTCCTCGATGATGGTGCTTTATCATTTGCACAATCCGACTGCACCTGCCTTTGTTGTCACATGCAATATGTGTAGCCATGACATTGAGGCAGGACAGGGCTGGCGATGTGACATCTGTGCTGACTTTGACCTTTGCAACAATTGCAAAGCCTTGTCAAATCACCCACATAAGCTTACTCCTCTTACTGAGCGTAATGCTCAAAACAAGGAAGCTCGGCAACAGCGGGTGTTACAGGTCAGACAGTTTGTTCTTTTATTCTGCATCAGGGATAGACCAGGTCTATGTCTGTGGTATGGGCCTGTCCAAAGAGCTTTGATTCATTCATGCTTAAGACACAAAAAAGGTTCAGCACTTTTGGGTAGTGGCATGGGTACCTAGTGGTCTTTGCGATAATGATTTGATTACTGTTTGGGTGAATGATGTAAAACAGTTGCGGAAGATGCTGGAGTTGCTAGTGCATGCATCACAGTGCGGTTCTGGTACTTGTCAATACCCAAAGTGTCGGAGTGTGAAGGGACTATTCCGGCATGGTATAAATTGCAAAATTCGTGCTTCTGGAGGTTGTGGCAACTGCAAGAGAATGTGGTACCTTCTACAGCTCCATGCTCGCTCTTGCAAGGAATCTGGATGCCGGGTTCCCCGTTGCAGGTATGGTGTTCTTGACTCAGCAGCCCATTTTGTCAGCTGGGCATGTATGTCAATTGACTTCTCTGGAGATGTGTGATTTTCCTGATTTTTGCAATGTTATAGTCAGAACCCGGAATCCCGAAATGGATACAGGAGGAAAGGCTTGGATTTGCAAACACTTTTGTGTTTGGATATGACAGCTGATTGCATTGTATTTAGTTTGGAAGTTTCACAATTGGTCCTGCAACTTTGTGGACGTGACAGGGATTTGAACGAGCACCTAAGGCGCCTGCAGCAACAGGCAGAGTCACGACGTCGAGTTGCGGTCATGGAGATGATGAGACAGCGTGCAGCAGAAGCTGCAGGCAGCAATAGCTAGAGCTACTGCAATTCACTGATGCTTGTCTATATTTTGTGGAGAGAGCTTGAAGAGAGATTTTGCAATTGTCTTCCCACTTCTCATGTGGGATTGGAGCTCAGGCAGTCTCTCTGTTGCAGCTCTCCATCTCAAGGAGCTACTTAAGAAGTGCAATGGAAAATGCGAGGAGTAGCTTCTGGAGGTTGATTTTTTGACAGGCTTGGTTGGTTTCAGTTTGTGAAGAAATGGCAGGTTTGTGAAGCTTGTTGTCAGCTTGGATTGGATGAAAGCCATCGAGGGCAGTGGGTAGGAATTGCCTTGTCCCCCTTGTGTGATTTGTAAATTGTTTGAAATTGGAGTTTTGGGCAGATGCCCAGAGTCATGGCAGAGCAAGGTGAACTTTTAGTCTCTCTGTTTTGGAGCTGGCTAGCTGGTGCTATTAATGTTAGAAAGATTACAGATGGAGAGACTGATAGACAGGCTTATTCAGACAAGCTGATTCAGACAGCCTTTATTCATTGGCCCTTGCTGTGGTGCATGCCCCATTTGCTGGTCCTTTATACAGACGACAGTTGCAGTGTGGCACTGTCCCCAACTGAGAGGTGTGTGTTTCTCCACAAGTTCTAGTTTTTCCTCCACCATACATGATTTCCTCCTTTTGAAACTTTCTCTGAGAGGATTTTCTTCTGCTTGCCAGACAGTTTTCTCAAGATTGTACAGGATTCTCTTCATCCCTTCCTAATGTGAGTTCAGAGGGAGATTTCAAGTTCTTTAGTTTTCAGAAAATTTGTCTGTGACCAGACTTGTTGGCTAATTGGCTCAAGCTGCTTGTCAAACAGTTCACATTAGCCTGTGCTGCAGTGGTTGACCTTTCGGTTTTGGATTTGAGCTGTCATTCTTGACCTCTTTTCAACTCTGGTTTTTCCCACTTTTTGTGCAGACAGAGATCCCTTCACATGCAAAATGGACAAGATTTGGGTGAAGAACTGGAAAAGCAGAAGGGGAAGAAGAGGATGGCAGCAAATCTGTAAAAAAATATCCCAGTGTTTGACGGGCAAGCTACAGATTGAGATGAGAAATTTCCAGATTTGTATACTACCTTTAGATGTCCTGATCTGATTCAATTTGTTTCCTTTTTTCCCAATCTCATAGCAATAAAATGCAGATTGTTTTTTTTTCTCCTCTTGGAACGTTTGGCTTTGGTGGAGCAAGTGGTGGGACTTAGTTGCTGCACTACTGCTGACTATAGAATTCATGTCAGTTTTAAACCTGGGATGTGTGATCATTGTCCAGTCTTCCTCTCAAAATGTGGAAACCTGAACTCTCTGCGCCTTTTTCTTATTTCTTTTCTGTAGTCAATGTGAGAAAGCCTGGTTACTCTCTTATTGCCAAAGTTGAAATTGTACTGTTCTACTTTTGTATGTTGTCTTCTACAAACCCATCAGTGATGTTGTATGCATTCTGGCAATCAAGAGGTTACCAGTAAGGATTGAGAGCTGTCTCTTGAGTGCTACCCAACATTGCTAGTTCTCATTTCTTGTTTTCTATTTTGTTTAGGCTTTTTCATTTGTTCTTTGTTCCATGTCGTTTTCTTCAAGTTGTGCTTCTTCTTTGATTGGTGATCACTATAGCGCTTTGTCAAATATCAATGAGATGTTTGGGGCTATGTGCATGCAATCAATATAGTTGTGTTTGCAGTTACAATTGTGATTGTCACCATGGGAAGTATTCAATGCAAATGAATTGGAGATGGGTGTTGGGTAGTTTAGTTGGTGGACCGACATGCGAGCGTTTGGGATTGTGTTTGTCACAATGTGAGCAACTCTTAGTTTTGCTCAAGACCTTGACAAATATGTATAGATATTGAAAATTTCAGCATTTCTGAAAATAATGTAATTAGTGTCAAAATTGCCAAGGTATTATTATTACAGAATAACCTTTAAATTTGCCAATTGGGTCTTGGTTTGAAATTAACAACTTAATTATGAAATCATATATGTATTTCTTTTTGACAAAAGTACACACTTTTTTTTTCGCAATCAACTTTTGGAATTCAAAAACAAGGATTTGTATCTTGAATGGAATTTTTGAATAATTATGATTTTGCCAAAGAATTTCATTTCAAATGAATGGGAATGATTAAATATGTCATATTTTATTATTTAAAGAACCCATATATGAAAATACTATCTTGAAAACCTTAACCAAAACATAATTACAAACTTCAACACGAGTAAAATTAAGTTTTAATTTTGGAAGTCCCTTTAATCTTAATTTTTCTTTGTTTTGATTTTTTTCCCACCAAAACACATGTTTTTGAACAATTTACTTGGGTTGTTATGAGCCTTGTGGACTTGTTTGTGTGCAATAGTCTCAATATTTGAATGTTTTTGTATACATGGGTTTGTTAGACAAGGGTTAATGTAGGGTCTAATTTTTTGTAGTATGTAAGGGTTAATAATCATATCAAGGCCTTTTAATATTTTTGTCATCACTCATGCTATCAAGATGCAATTTAATAGGTTTAAGGTTGATGGTTTTAACTAATAGGTATTCTTATGTTGTTTTAAGTTCTAGTAAATTCTTTTGGAATTTCACATTATTTTTAATAGAGTTACTCTTTCCATACCTTATAATGGGGAATAGACAACAAAACTCCTTTCTCTAAGATGTTTTTTAACGTATTGAAATTCATAAAGTGATTTTGAGAAACCCATCAAGTTTTGGTATAATTAATTGCTAGATTAATAGAATGTGCCAGGGGATTAAGATTTTTTAAATGCAAGCCATCAAAAAACACACATTCTTGTAAACAACTCATATGTAATGACAATAAAACAAAATGTTCATACAAAATTTAATCTTCCAACAATGTGAGTAGTGTAAGTAAATGAAATGTCGAGTATAAGATGTAGGGATGAAGTACATGCCAAATATGCCAAATAGAAGAAAAGAAAAGAGAAAAAAGGAAAAAATCAATAGAATTGCTTAAACTCCTAAACCTTAATGTGATAGATCTTTGTAAGATCGAGAACTTGAGATTCTATAGAAAATGCAAACAATGCATTTGCTTTTTTGGTCGAATGGTAATGGATTGATGAGATTGAACTTTGAAGGAATGACAATGCCAAACATAGGAAAAGAATTGTTGTCAAGTCACAAAAAGGTAAATGTTTCAACTTGATTTTGAATGGAATTGAAATTAAAATTGTTTGGCTTGAAATCAAAGGAATTAATAAAGGTTGGATTTGTAAGGAAGGGAGATTGAAAGGGTTTGACTTGAAAGGAAGTGAATTTGAAAAGGTTTAGCTTTAAAGGAAAAGAGCTTGAGAACTTGAAAAAAGGGTTTGGCCTGAGATAATTTGAAATTTTTTGAGGAGCTTGAAAGGGTTTCACTTGAAAAAAAAAAGTGCCTGAAAGGGTTTAGCATGAGAAGAAAGGAGCTTGAAAATGTTTAGCTTGAAACAATTTGATTTTTTTGGAAAAGAAGTTTAGTTTGAAAGAACAAAAATTTGAGTGTTTGAAATGGTTTAGTTTGAGAGGATGAGAGTTTGAAAAAGTTCAACTTGAAAGGAAGGGATATTTTAAGGCTTCAACTTGAAAGGAAACAATTTAAAAAAGATTTGGCTTGAAAGGAAGTTTGAAAGG
>Ga0116229_10003712_pt1 | contig 25156 bp, 14 predicted proteins | sample S1TSphgellanicum_3_FD_87313 | JGI IMG/M metagenome (GOLD analysis project Ga0116229, IMG submission 87313) | Host-associated microbial communities from peat moss isolated from Minnesota, USA - S1T2_Fc - Sphagnum magellanicum MG | ecosystem: Host-associated > Plants > Peat moss > Unclassified... | reverse complement strand
CATTTTCGATATCTACGTTTCAAGACCTTTCCAATGACACCAAGAACACCCCAATGCGAGGTGTTTTGCCCCTTGTTGTCGAGCTCTGAACATTCGGGAGTCCTGGAAGACTCCCAACCTCCAACTTTTCCAAGTGTTGGGCTTCACCCCCACACTTGGCCAAAGTGGGGTTGCAACATGGCATCTCAAAAATAGACCAAGAATACATAATCAAATATTCACATTACATCAGCTACTATTGGGTCCAACATTCAAGAGTTTTACAAGTGCCAACAAGTTGTAAATGAGTTAGGGATTATAAATTTCCATATCTTCCATTGCATCAAACATTGAGATTTTTTCACATCAATTGCAAATCAATAGCAAATGTCAACTTAAATTGAAAGGACTTTACTAATTTCTACAAGGTAATTGTTTATGGTGAACCATTAAAAACTTGTGTCATTTTTACCTACTTGAATTTAACGCATTTTTATTCTCTTGATTTCATGTATAGGAAGGAAAAAGGCATATCACTTGTAGGATTGCAACAAACACCCCCTAGTCCTTGGAGGTTGGAACCAATGTTGTGCAATTCTTCTTTTTTAAAAGAACCTCCAATCTCAATTTGGATTCTTTAAGAAAAACTAGAGGTTCTTTGGGTGCAAGTTTGAACATGACTTACCTTATTTTAAAACCTTGCAGTTTCAATTCCAAGGATTTTTTTCATATTCAAGAACCTCCAAACCCAATTCCATGTCTAGTTCCATGTAAACATTCCACATTCCCTTATGCTAGATATTGTATAAATAAAATGTTTTATATTAAATTAAAATCAAGGTTTATATAGGTATGGAATTCAACAACCAATAAAAATTAATATTTAATTTTAATATTAAGCCTACTTAAAGAACATGCCCTTCTTTTCAAGAATATTTTTTCATGATTCCAATTTTGAATCCAAATTTAACAAAAGATAAATTCTAATTATTGGTTCTTATGTCAATTCCAACAAAAATATGTGAACTCATGTTCAAGTCACAAAACCCTAACCATGAACTTGTGGTTTTAACATTGGAAACCAAATATTTTCACAATACTAGTTGGGACCAAGAATAGCTAAAACAAATCCACCAATTCATAAGGACACCCACTAAGTTGTATTGCAACATCATATGAATGGACTATTCGTGCAATTCCTTCCAACATGTTTCCATGTGTTAAAAAAGTCATGAAGTGGGATTTTAAACCAAGCAACATAGAGCAAAAGAACTAGGACCCCAACCTACCACAATAGTAACACCCACTTCAACAAAGGTTAATTGGACACCTAGTACATTTCGACATGGCAAATGGATAGATCAACTATTTTAAAAAATCACAAATGTAATGGAGATGGAACACACATCTTTGAAAAAGGCCAACAAGTACTAAAATATATTTTAAATCATTGTTCATATCACTTAAATCAAAAAATTAAATTTAAACAGTGGGCCTACCAAATATGTTAGCATGAGCAAAAGATGGAGCAATAATCACATAGATTATGGCCATGTAAAAGGTTGGCCTATCAATCAACCTTCAACAATTCAAATTGAATGTAGTTCGATTGACACAAACCAAACCCATGCCATTTCAAGGTGGTTTTTAAAGATGTAATCAATGGTACTAGTTCAAGCATTGACATCTAAATATCAACATTCATCATGCAAAAGGACTTGAAGTTTTTAAGGGACATGGATTAACCAACTAATCATGCCATCATATATATTAATTCATTTAGTCTGTCCGTCCATCTGACGGGGGTTTTGGGGGGTGGGGGAGGGAGAGGTCGGTGAAACAGCAAGCGATCGGGGTTGTCTATAACTACTGTGAAATTTCCAGGTGCCAATTAAAAATGACTGTGGCTTTTCCTTTTGGTACATTTCCAGGTGCCAATTAAAACTGACTGCGGCTTATCCTTTTGGTAAATTTCCCAGGTCCCAATTAAAACTGATTACGACTCAACCTTTTGGTAAATTTCCAAGTCCCAATTAAAACTACGACCTTTTTTCCTTTTGGTAAATTTCCAGGTCCCAAACTGCGGCTTTTCCTATAGAGTCATTATTAGGTAGAAGGAAAGATACGGGTACCCGGGGTGACTAACTAACCACGTGTCGGGATCCGGAACGTTGACTAACATCTTAATCGACGGATTACTACTACACAACGGACTCCAAAATCTAGGTGCCAAAAGCGCTGCCTGACCAACGGTTATATAGAAGAACGTGTTTTTGGAAATTTCCAAAACTTTCGGGAACCAAGGTTTAAAATGTCAGGATCGGGGTTTTGGGTTTTCTCACGTCGGGTAAGGGAGTAAATACCTGGACTGATAACCTGAAGGTACACACGGCTGGTTCTGATACCCGCACAACATTGGTTGGGACCACTGCGCATTCGGGGTGGCTGGAATGGCGTAGCCACGAGTGTCCGAAGGTCACGGGTACCACTAGTACCTTATATTTCAACTTGGAAAACATGTACACACATAAAAAATAAGCAAAAAAACCACATATGGAATTCCAATGAGACAAGGGTTCAAGCAAGGCAACAATCTATTGTTTAAGTTCTAACTAGATGGGGTTCAAATCATGTTTATATCAACATCCCCCAAGTCTTGGGAGTGGCTAATTATCCATTATTCTATTAGTGCAATATGAAGGAAAACCAAGCCTGCTTTTAACATATTTTAAAATGAATAGATGCGTTATGTGTGAAAATCACATTATGTAATGTAGGCTAGGATCATGCATGGCCATACAAAAGAAGGGCCTAAATGACCTCCTATCTTTTCAAGGAACGACTATTTATTTTCAACATGTTTGTCACAAGGGGAATTTTTCAAAAGAATCATCATCTTTTGATTTTGAATGGGCACAACTCACAATAGACATAATTGAATAGGCAACATAATTTGAATCAGATATGGTGACTTTACCTTCACATACATCACATGGTTTGTAACATTTATATGTGACCTACTTTAAACTATTCAATATAACCTTTAGAAAATAATGAATTTTGTTATAACAAAAAAAATTACTTTAAACAATACATGATCACATTGATCAAGTAGGTTAACAAAAACATTGAAAAAATCTTTGAACAAAAAATATCAAATTAGGGTTTAGGTTAAATTTGTGCAAAAATTTGTCATTAAACCTTATTGCCATGTTTAAAAGGTTTAGTTTGAATGAAGTGCCCATAGTACCAAAAAAGGAACAATAAAATCCATACATTTCAATTGTAATACAAGATGCTAGTGACACTAGGGATGAAGTTAAAGCTATCGCAAAAAATTTAAATATTGCAAGCACAATATTAGCAACACCCACACATTTGAATGCCTTTTTCACCCAATATATGTCATTATTATGTAAAGGTGCCACACATCCCTACCACCCCAACAAGCATACAAGAACAAGATCAATTTGTTGTGACCTTAAAGGGTATTAATCTTGAGATAAAAAAACTTAAATGTTCCAAATTTAATCCAAGAAGTTTTTTCATTTCCTAACCTACTATTGTTGCCAAATTTGCTAACAAGGAAAATTAATGATAAAAAGTCATTAATATATTATTCAAGTTTATATGTGGTCACATCAAACTAATATTTTGTAGTTTGAAAACCAAAGACGATGGACAAGGAACTAACAAACAAAATCAGAAAATTTAAGGCCAAGCAAAAGGAGGAGAAGAGATCAAAACAAGTAAAAAATACATTAACCCAAATCAAGTGAATGGTTCAAAGGTCCATTTAGAAGGTTGACATACATAAATTCAACCAAATTTGGTTTATTGTTGGAATTAGGGTTGTAGATGAATAATCGCACAACAACTTCAAAGTGGGTTTACAAAGGGTTTCACCTAAGAACCACCACTATGCAACAAAAATGATTAGGCAAACAAATGGTAAAATGTAACAAGTTGGGCATGTTCCAACAAGGTTGCAACCTTGTGTTTAACCATGGAATGGAGAAAAGAATGGAGGAGAATGGGTTGGAGCACGTTTTGCATTAGGCAACAAACAAGAGGACCACTAGATCAAGATTGCCAAGAAGACCACAATGGTGAATCTAGGTTTGAATAGTAAAAATGAGGACCACAAGGTGAAGATTGCCCAAAATACCATAAAATCAAGATCACTAGGAAAAGGGAGATGGTGGGTCTAGGTTTTTTTTCTTTTAAAATGAGGATTACAAGATCAAGGTCACCAAGAAAAAGGGTTTAGGTCTTAACATCAAAAAAGAAAATTGCAAATAATAAGATTAACATCAAGAGGAGGGCAATAACAGTCTAGGCCTTGAACAACAAAAAGGAAGTCCACAAAAAATGAGATGAAAATTAACAGTTGACAATGACAACTTTGGGCTTGAAACAAGTTTAAAAAAGAAGGCCCCACATGGCTTCTTAAATGCTATCAATTTTAAAGTTTCTTCAAGGATAGTCAAATCAATATTAAAATTTTAATAATTTTTAAAACATTTGCATGCCCAAAAATTGTTTTTGTATTTATGGGTGAATTTTTTAGCATTTTCAAGTATGAATAATAATATAAAATAATATAAATTTATTTTAGTTATTATTTTGTTGGTGATGGGATGGATGTTGTCAATGTGTGGGATTTAGAACTTTGTTTATAGGGCATCGATTGCATGGTAAAAGGAAGGACATGTGTGTTGAACATGGGTTTTAAAACATTGAAACCCCTAGCACTTTAGGAGCCATAGTTTTTTCACTATGAAGCAAAATTGAATGATGTATAAGGTTATTAATGTAAAGGTTAAAGCTCTACCATATATATTTCAAAACCATGATTAGAAAATGTGTGATTATTGAACCCCAGGGCTTTAAAAAATTTATATCTTCATAAATTATCCTTTATACCTTTGTAGTTTTTCATTGTCAAGAAATTTCAAAGCTAAAGGTGCAACTAACTTTCCAAAATACTTGTAAATCATAGTATTGATTTGCAAAGCTAGAGAATCAAAACTAAAGGGCAATGAATTATCCTTGTCCATGCCTTCAAATAACAAAACCCTCATTGGTGTGCAATCCATTTTGTGGAACACCCACATGTTAGTTTCATGTGTACAATTGCGCTTTCCATTTAGTGTGAAAACAATTACAAAAAGTGCAATTGTCAATGTATTGATGGGAAAATGGAATTGCCTCATGTTTTATACCATTCAAAGGTATAGGGTAAATAAGCTGACCACCAAACACTTTGTGGTTCAATGGGTCATTGATTTTAATAAATTCATCTTTTGATTTTAATGGCTAAAAATAAATTGTAGTCCTCCTCTAGTTGCACCTAAGGCCACTTGAATTATGCAATTTGGTTACAAAATGAGCAATATATGCCCTTCAAAAGTTGGAGGGGTCCCATTCTTAAAAAATAAACTTACTAGACACTATAACATTCTATGCACCCACATTTAACTCCATGTAATCACACATTTCACCCCTCATAAACACCTTTTTAAAATCTGATCACCAAATTGAATGTGCTCTCAATTGAACAGAATATGACATGTTAATGTTCATTTTTTATGAATGACCAAAATGTACACAAAAACACAATTGTTGTATCCATGGTCATGGGTGATTTAAACAACATAACTTAAAAAATTTCACTACCCAAGGGCATTGCCACAAACTATGGGTGTAGTTTTCCATTTGTCTAAAATTTTTGATCTTCTCCCTCAAATTTCTAGCGTTTCTTCCTTGTGAATTATGACCATGGTAATTCTTTTTTTAAAATTTCAACCTATAACTGGATTGAGTTCCTCCCTCCTTCTCCTTGTGCTTTTAACCCACTAAGTTTGTGTTATTCCTCCTAGTTGTCTTGTTGGTTTGACCTTGAAGCTCATGGTCTTAGTCCTTTTGCTCATTCCTACTTGAAATTCCAAGTCTTGGTTATTTTGTTCATTTTTCCATGAAGGTCTTGGTCTTGGTCATCTTGCTCGTTCCTCCTTGAAGCTCTTGGTCATGGTCTTTTTATTTGTTCCTCTTTGAATTTTTTTGTCTTGGTCCTCTTACTTGTTTATCTTAGTTGTTTTGCTTGTTTGATCTTGAAGCTTCTAATCTTGGTCCTCTTATTTGTTCAACTTTGAAGTTCTTGGTCATGCTCCTCTTATTTGTTCCTCCTTGATGCTCGTAGTCTTGGTCCTCTTGCTCATTCCTCCTAGTTGTTTTGCTTGTTCAACATTGAAGCTATTAGTCTTACTCCTTTTATCATGGGCACAAAAATTATGAAAATGAACAATGAAAACAATATGAGAAAATTATGTCCATTGCAACTAGTCTATCTAGTTATAATCTAGTTCTATTAGACAATTTTTAGTTGCATTGAACAAGTTTCAATAGACACAATTTTCTCATAGTGAAAAACAAGAAAAAATCACAAGAGGTTAAAAATAAGAACATGAAGCATGTAAACAAATATTTATTGTGATAAAAGATGAAAATGTAAACACAAAAGGAACAAAACAAGATTATGGAATAAGATCGCACCTCAAATTGGTGTTGAATAGATTGAACATGATAGGGGATCCTACTTCTATATATACCCCTTTAAGGACCTAACTCAAAGAAACTTCCATGAACGTTTCCAAGTGCCCATTGATTAAGGAAGCTTTTTTTTCAAAAATTTCTACATGTGAATTATGAATTAATGAAAACATAATTAAAAATGAATTGAAATTAATTATGAATCAATTAAAAATCAACTAAAAGAACTTGAAAGTGAACTAGAATTTAACTATAAATTATCTAAGAATGAATGGGGAATTAATTACAATTTATTTATAAGTGGACTACAAGTTAACTACGAATGGACTATGAATGTCTACTATCAATAAACTATGAAGTCATGGATGGAAATCCATGTGAATCAATTCCATTCATCATGTGACCATGTCCAATAATGGCATTTATGACACCTTTTATTCTTTTGATTCTAAAGCTCTTGGTCCTAGTATAATTTGACTTCTCAATTTCATGGTCCTATTTTAATTCAATTTTTCAAGCTCCTAGTCCTACTATTATAATTTGACTTTTCAAACTTTTGGTCTTACTACAATTTTTGGCCCTCTTTCTGTAGTTCAACCCTCAAGGCACCTAGTCCTCTTGTTATAATTCAATTGTCAATGCTCATGGAACCCCCCCCCCCCCCCCCCCCCCCCCCCCCCACCCCCCCCCATGCCCGTTTCTCCGAGACTTATTTTGTAAATGGTTGTAACCTTGCTACAACACAACCTCTTGTTGTTTGCCTTTCTCTTGTTTGTTGCCTAGTTATTTGTTGAATTGATGTTGTAAACCCTAGGTATACCTTAATGGATGTGCCTTAAATCCAACACTAAAGTTGTCATGAAAGTAATCACCAACTTCTTTTACAACATATAAAGTCCATGTTGAAAATTAATGCTTGCACATTTTTTTGGTAATCTATAAGTTGCATTCTCAAGCTTAGTCACCATTTGTATACATTTTTTGGGATTTTTTTCTTTTTTCTCCTTTTGCCTCACTTCTCTAATATCTTCTATTGTTGTCTTGGCCATGGCCTTTTTTTGTAGGATATCTATGTATTGATAAAAAATTACATGTGATTTGGAATAGTCTACCAATGGTTTTTTACCCTTGGTTTGTTTGGCAATTAATTGGGGCAAGGACAACAAGTTGTGCATCCTCCTGGACTCTTGGATCACATTAGAAAAATCTTGGAATTTTAGCATTACTAATCATTAGAATTTGCAAGGTTAATTATAGATTCATCAAATTCCCTTAGGCTAACTTTTGTAAGCCCAATAGGGTTTGTTGTAGGCTCACTTGGTTCCAATGGCCCTACAACAAGGCTATGAGGTATCTCCCCATAGTATCAAATTGGATCTTTAATTGATGTTGTGGGACTATTTGTTGGTGTTGTTTTCTAAACAATTCTAACTATATGTAATAATGTTGTAGTAGACTACTCTTCCCATTGTTAATTTCCTTCAATTTCATCATTTGAACTATAATCCTTTTCACCTTCTTCATTATCATTTGTTGATGGTGTTGTGTATATATTTGAAAGGCCAATCCTATGTTCCATCCTTAGGTTTTAGAGGTCATATTTCACAAACCCTATATCCATATTTGATGTTTTGTTTTATGAATGATTACTCCATGGCCTTGTCCACCTATGTAGCCAAAATGATCTTGTTTGTTTTTGTATAATTTATGCTAGCCATGACTCCATTCTTTTCCTTTTTAAATGTTGTCTTGAATGGTTTAAAACAAGTTACATTTAAAGGTTCAAGTGCCTGTGAGGTGTGAGAGGACAAGGTCATCATATTTAAACCAAAGGCTTGTGTTTGCTTTATTAATTCTAAGATAACATGGGATCCATGGTTGTTTATAATTAGTAAATGATGATTGGTTATAGAGATCCCACATGGAACATGTTGTTTGAAGAAAGAAAGGAATTTCTTAAAGAAGGAACATGTCATCCATGGTTTTAAAAAAATTATCATCATGTACATGTTTTGCAAAACTTGATATAGTTATCTTACAATCTCTCACCTTTGAAAATGTAAAACCTTGGTAAAACTTCACCTACTGCATACATTACACAATTCATAATCAAAATTCTTGAGATTTAAGAATGATATTGTAAACATGGTTTGAACCCCTCTTGGCCAAAACTCAAACTCTTGCATGTCTCTTTGCTTGGAGGCCTATTTCTTTCACAATGCCAAAATGTGTTTTTCATGATTAAAACATTTTACAACTAAATGCTAATTTAACATGGAGCCATAAGTCCTGAATTCATATATCTTTAGTTATCTTTGTAACTACATTGTGATTGCATTATGATTTCATGACTTCTAGTTACGACTCTAAGGTAGGTACCTAGCTAGTAAGTATCTAACTTACACACAACCTACCATAGGTATAAATGTTTTGTACATTTTGGACATATGGGGTACCTAGCCCATTGTGTCAAGTGGGAGGGCCCATTGCACAGGCTCGCCAGGTGCACTGTCATTTCACAAAATGGAATGCCAATGTTTTTATGTGTAGGGATTAACCTGAGGCCATAGGTAGTGTAGATTTTTTCTTAGATTTTTTTATAGAAGTTTTAAAACTCTTGCCAACCAAGATATGATCAAAGGCATCGACATTGCAGCAGACTTATAACAAATGCTTGAAACATGAAGAGTATTGAATGAATGAAAGCATTTTGCTGATGAAAATCTCAAAGAGTTTTTCTAACTGATATGCATTCACAAGCCCATATTACTGTCCACACATTGAATTGCAAGAATACCAACTAAGCTTTGTTTCTGAGTACAATTTTCCCTCTTTTTCCAGGTACAAGAGGGATGCTCTCAAAAAAACAAAAGACAGTAAAATTCTCGGTCAAATCCAATCCTCTCTACTTGTTGCACATAGCAACAACTAGCATTTGATACATTTGCCACCAATGAAAGCTCATTATGGGAAGGTGTGCTGATGTATTGATTGATGACTGCAACTCATAAGCGCACAACATATGGCAATCCAGTTTTAAAACTTCTTCTTACCAGTATTTTTCATATTCCCAAAAGACCTGCTATAAAACACATCCAGGATTCCAACCCTAAACATATCCGGGGTTTCAAACCCAAACATGTCCAGGATTTCAAACCTGAAGGTGAAACCCAAAATGACCATTCATGATGCTCAGGTGCTGCAGGGAAGGTTACACCCAAGTTGGAATTTCTCACATCACAAACAATTACTGTTGTGCTGAAAGAGCTCGATGATCAGACCTGTGCATCAACCAATTGTGAAGAACTATCATACTTATCATCTTTTGCAGTTGTTCTGAAACTCCGTTTCAGAATGGAGTTTGCAGCTGAAAACTGAGCAGCATCTTGAAGTCCATGATGTCTGAGGTAGGTGCACACTTCCAGCCGGTATCATTTTACTTGTGGAAAGAACTCAGTTTGTCATGCTGTAGAGTTTAAAGCTCCGATTCTTGGGACCTTCAAGAGTGACTAAGTCACTGTGATCCTTGTGGGCAGCTCTGGAATTTTCGCGTGTAATTTTCTGCATCTCCTTGGGCTGTTCCGGTTTGAGCCCTGTACACCCAACCAGATTCACAACCTGAATAGAGGGGAGAGTTGTGATTTCAGTTGGTAGCCACGTTAGCCGAGTGCAGCAGTTGAGGGATAAGCGCTGCAATGAGCGTAGATTGCAGATAGCAGGAGACAAATGTGCCAGTAATTTGCAGTAGTCAAGATCAAGGGACTGGAGTGAAACAAGCTTGTAAAACTCGTCTGGAAGTCTTGACAATGCAGAGCATGAGTTGAGAGACAGCCTCTGCAATGAGATCAGCTTCCCAATTTCCTTTGGAAGTTCCTTCAACGCTGTACAGGAGCTCAGATTCAGTCTCAACAGTGAAGCCAAGAAACCAATTTCTTTTGGAAGCTTATCCAGTTGAGCACACCCGGAAAGAGAGAGGTCTTCAAGAGCCCGCAAATGTCCAATTTCAACAGGCAAACTCATGATCATTAAGTGTGCTAGGTTCAGGCTTGTTAGATTCTTCAAACATCCAATCTCTGATGGCAGCCGGACAAGGGATTTGCAGTATGAGAGATTGAGCTTGTTCAAACTGACAAGGTTCCCAATCTCTGAAGAAAGCATGCTGAGGTTTGCACAACCCGAGAGGTCCAACTCATAAAGATTTGTGAGGGCCCCAATACATTTCGGTAGCTGTTGGATACTGAGACAATTCTCCAACCGGAAGCGGCGCAGCATCTTCAAGCTACTGAATGCAGGAGTCAGGTCATGGAGTCTGTTGCAGCTGATGAGGTGAAGCTCCAGTAAGGTTGACAGAACAAGCAGAGTCTCTGGCAGCTCCTCCATGTTGTTGCAACCTATGATGGTCAGATCCTTCAGTTGTGGAGGAAACTACAAGCCAAAAAACCAACCCGGTTTTCAGCAAAGTTCACAAGTCGTAAAATCCTTGCAGCAGTTCCAAAAATGGCAATGAGAAAATTGCAGGATTCACAGGACATTTATAAATATAAGAGAGGTGTTTGATCAAAACCTTCATGAGGAGGTCAATTTCATGAGCACGAAGGATCATCATCTCCAACTTCCGTAGCTTCCCGATTTGGAAAGGTAGACGTACTTCCTGTGAAACATGACTTTTGCCCCAGTAGAGGAACTGAACCTGATTCAACGCCTTGCTGCAGAAGCCTTTGATGGCAATGTTGTGTAGTATGATGATTCGTAAGTCCTGCATTTTCTCAAGCATTGTGCCTTGCAAGGGCTCTTTGCAGTTTATCAGTGACAGACCTTGCACCTGGCTTAGTTCCTGCAAATCAAAGATACCAAGATGTCAAGAGCTTGCACATGCACAGAATGGAAAAGATGTCAATGAACAGAGCATTTGTCATGCTGTGGTTTTGCTGAAGACATCAATTACCATGCCAGGGCTGTCCATCAAGAGTCGATCCGGTAAATGTGCCTGATCTTCAGAGTGCACACGATTACCATGAGCTCGCCTGCAGGCGATGGCATACAGCAAGTCATGCATCATCACCATCTCTGTCTTCCATGGTTGCTCAGAGTAGCATGTGAACTGCACAATACCTGAGATGCTTTCAATATCCCTAAGCTTCGCATGCACAAGGCCCTGATTGATCAATTGACCCAGCTGCTGTTTCCCAATCACCCGTTCCACTATTCTCCAATCCCAGGACTGGAAAAATGTTGCAATGTCTAGAAATGCCTCCTTTTGTCCCAAACTGAGCTTCTCAAAAATGACCTGTATGTATTCCCACCCCCCTCCCCAGTTTGTCATTCCATCTAGATATCACCATTCTCACAATGGAAAAGGAAACATGTCAAGAGCGGAGTAGACACAAAATATTAAGGCCTGATTATGTCATGTTTTGGACCACATTATATGACATCATCTTCTGGTGATGATCATATACTTGTAATAGTGACATAAATGTTTCTGTTAAGCATGCACTTTTATTTTCCCTGAAATTATTGAATCTGCCACCTCAGACCTTAATGTTGAGGAATTATGGCCTGATCCTTGCCCATTATGTTGTTGGGTGCATCAGCTGCCCTAACAGGCTTGCCTGGCACCTTACTACCCAACAAAATAGGCAGGGGGGGCTTGACCACTCCATACAGAGAAAACTCCTTTTTAACAGTCAGCACAGTTGTGGGGTGTTCAGTCCTTTTACCATCAACTTTGCAAACATGCGGTCTTCAGATGTCTCCATTTCCTCCTCGACCATCTTCATTCGCTTTGCTACAGCTGTCCAATTCTCCTCATTGCAGTTGGCAGAGTTGGAGAAGTAGTGGCCCACAACCTTGAGTGCCACAGGAAGCCCCTCACACAACAGCATGAATTGTTCTGCCAAGTCTCCATACTTGGAGAATATGGTGTCATCATCCTCCATAGGTAGTGAGGTATAGACAGACCCTGCCGCAACATGAAAGAGAAAGAGTGCCTTTGCATGCTCGGGTGCCAACTGAGGTAGTTTGAAAGGCAGGTAGTGATAAGCTGAAATCGTGGTGCGACACAATTGATCAACTTTATTTGCAATTGCAACCGAGGGACAAGTAATGAGGATGGAGCTATTCGCAGGAAGGACTTTACCCAGACTGTGTGGGAAAAGCTGTCCAACCAACCGCACATCAGAAAGGTTGTCGATCGCAATGCGAACCACCTTGTGTTGCTGTTTGAGTTTGCGCAGTTGATACAGGATTGCACTGCGCCCATGTGAAGTGGTTTGGAAATCCCTTTTGCCTCCCCCAAGTTGTAGCAGCAAAGATGATTGCAATCTTCGAAGATCATCAGTCATTTCAATGTATGCAAACAAACGCTTCTCAGAGTTTTCAATCTTGGCCACAATTTCATTCAGGAGAGTTGTCTTCCCAAGGCCAGACTGCCCATGAATTCCCACCACGCAGACGCCATTCTTCTTGATGAAATCAATGATCTGCGTGACATGTTCATCAATGCCAACAGTTCCTGGGTTGAGCTGCTGCCGCTGCCGCTGCCGCCACTGCTGCTGCTCTTGTGGAAGAACTGTTGGTCCCTTATTGTTGGTGGTGGTCATAGTGGGAGCTACTGCAGTTGGAGGACTCATCATTGGTTGTGCAACTCGGTTCCCAACTGCTGCAAGCATCGCAAAGTTCAAATTGTCCTGCAGAACTTTCAGCTCACATATGATGCTGTCAATTTGCAGCTTCCAAGTACCATCCGGACGTGACCCGAAGCACATGCACCTATAATTTCGACCAACAAGGAGTTTAGTTCTTCTGTCAATTGAGGTTGTCGCTGCTGCTGCTGCTGCTCATGATTGCTTCTCCTCAAGAGGGAAGCTACACATTGCACAATTCTTGCAAAACCCAAAAGAAGACTTTACTTCAGAAAAGCTTGGAACAACGTTGGGTCTTCTGGAGCACAGGAGCAGCTAGCTGGGGGAGACAGCAAGAGAGAGAGTGAAGAGATTCAACTCACTTCTTAGGCTTCTGTTCAAGATGACGGATGACAGCACAGCAATAGAGAAGGGTTCCAGCCACCAGTTTGTAGATATTGCTGTCAGTCTCGAGACACAAGTTGAGCTCATCCAATTGATCGATGATGGAATCGGTTTGAGCCTTGAGAGCATGCCAATGGGTGCTCACAAGTTCGTGCGGATCCTCTTCTTCCTCTCCGCAGTGGGAGCTTAAGAAACCAGCAAGTATGAATGCCAGTCCAAACCAGCTCAAGTACCCTGTCTCCTTCAGTATGTCCCATTGCAAGCTCTCAAACACTGAGGCATGGTCCTTGAAGCCAGTTTCCGTAACCTTCAAGAAAGCAACAAGTGTATGTACATACATACCCCAGCTTCAGGATTGCAGCACAATTTTTCTGTTTGTCATGGTTGCAGTCAACTGAGCTGCTGCAGCAGAGATTTGCAAAAATGGTGAAGAAGGAGGAGGAGGAGGAGGAGACCTTTCAATGCGTACCTTCTTGTAGAGCTCATCCAATCGAGCTCCAGAGGCATGAAGCACATTCTCAATTTGTCGAAGCTCATCAATACAGACAGCTCCTCCAGTGTAGTATTTGGCCAGCGAGTCAGCATCTCCAGTCTCTGACAGTCTCTGGCTGTTGCCCAAACTGGAAGCCACACTCTCGGATGGTCGTGGACTGACATTCAGGCCCAGCTGCTTGCACTGAGGGCTAATCACTATCTGTTGTCCTAGTCCTTTGGAAGTCACACTCTTGGGAGAGCTGAAATCCAGCTGCCTAGACACACTCCTCTCTTGGACCGAGTTGCGGGGACTGATCACCAAATTGCTGTTGTTGTGGGTCTTGTTGTTGCTGTTGTTGCTGACACTGTTGGAGCTGAAAACTGAGTGAAGCCGCGGGCTCTGATCTGTGGAGTTGGATTTTGTGAAGGACTTTCTCATTTGGCAAACATCCAGTTTCTCCACTGTGAACATGCTCCCTGCCGCTCTAACTCCTCCTCCTCCTCTCGGACTCCCACATGGTTTGTCGCTACTCAGTTGCTGCTGCTGCTGCTGGTTCTTCCCCACCTGCTGCCGCGGATCAGGGGTTTTCGCAGTCTGTCTCCCCATTTCCTTTCTCTCTACTTCCCACTGCAACCTAGCTCTTGTTCTTCATCTTCATATTCAGGAGTGTGCGATCATCAAACTGCACACTTCCTGCTGCCACCACTTGAGCTTCACAAACCACAGGAGAGCTCGAGAGCAGATACACAATGGGCACTAGAAATATTGTTGAAGATGAAGAAGCTCCCTGCAACACATGCAGCCCCTTCTGCAGCAAGCAAGCAAGAAAGCACAAATGACAAACCCTTCTTGTGGACTGCTGCAGCGAAAACAAAACTACCCACTACATCAAAAAGAACTTGCAATGCAGTAGCAAAGGTTCTTCTTCTTCTTCTCCCACTGCAAAACCTCTCGCGCTCGCTGCGACAACAACCTATTAGACAATAGTACTACTAATGTCTACAATGTCAATGCAGCTAGTTTGATCCCTTGTTGTTGATATTCTTCTTCTTCTTCTTCACCACTGCGCCCATGATGACCAACAGATGAGAAACCCCATTCTCGCCTACTAAACTTCCACGTTGACTACTGCACATTACAGGCTACAACAAACTTGCAGCAAAAGAAGAACAACCCCAAAGTACAACAACAACAACCCCATAACGACATTTATCCAAAGTTCTCAAAACTGAACTCTAATGCAACAGCCGGCGGGCACCGACCCTAGTACCATCAGAGAACTTTTTCTTCTTTTCTAAAACAAAATTTAAAACAACAACAATAACAAAACAAAACAGAAGCAGCTACAGCAGCAGCAACAGCAGGTCCAGAAAAATTCTTTCCAAATAGTGCAACTTTCAGTCAGTTTTCCACCACCAAGCCCTTACTTACACACTTCAGTACTTTATTGTTGTTACATCAGCTGCTGCTGCTGCCGCCGCCTGGGACCTGTCTGTTTCTCTCGTTTTCTTTCTCTTTTCTTTTTCTGTCTCTTCTGTTTCTGTTCTCTTTCTTCTGCTTCTTCTTCTTTTCTCTCTCTGTTTCTTTGTGTTCTCTTTCTTCTCTCCGTGCTTGGAAGTTCGTCCGTCTTTTCGGGGCTCTGGTCATCAGGAGATTTGATGAACGTGATTATTGTCTTCTGACGCAATGTCTGTAAATGCAAATCCGTTTGATTTATAATCATCATCATGGTCATATTCGACCGCAATTTGTGCAGCCAAAACTTCCATAAATGACCAGGAGCTGCTGCTCATTACGACATTACAACGGACGAGTCTCGCGCGAGACTCGCTCCAGAGAGAAAGACAGACGAAGACTCGCGAGCGCGCGAGCGACGTCGCCACGACGACGACTCGCACAGGCTCCGTCTGTCGCGCGCGACTCACTGTGGTGTCGCACGCGTGGCTCGGAATCCGATGCGTGCAAAGAAAGCGCTACACACGAATCCGCGAAAGGCCACCGTTGAGATCGAGATCAACGGCTGTCAGAATTTCTCATATATTCTTCTATTTTTCTGGCTTTTTTCTCGGATGCCTCAATCGGTCATTAATTCGCACTACGTGAAATTAAAGAAGGAGCGAAAAATAGATAAAAACAAAAACAAAATCCCATGACAATCAATTATAATGCCATTATAATGGACATAATCCCAACAACCAAAACAGTCCAAACGTGTACCTACTCAAAAAAAACCCCGCCTTAAACTTATTACAACACCACTTCAGTGCCTCACATTCAATGTCTCAAATACCCAAAGTGCTATAAACTATAAACCATGACAAGTTAATTTTTTTAAAAGGCCTAATAAAATGTGCCTTGGGTTAAGTTAACCAGCACCTACCTTGGTACCCTGGTTAAACCCTCAAAGTTTGTGAGGTTGCTTCTAAATATTCTAGATATATCCCATCCCTTGACTAAATCAGGGTATTTGTGTCCAAATTGAACATCTCTTTGGTTACTTACTAGCTATAAAAGTATGGCCACACACTTGGTGTTTAGGGGTTGGAACTAACATCACCCTAACATTAATAAAGTGCAACATCACAGAAAAAATTAACATTGTTAGTTGCCACAATATCATAGTACCTTTACCATTTTGGCAATAGACAATCAAATAATTAACTAAATTTTTAATCTTAACTTCAGCACTTGGTTTTTTAATTCTGAAAATTTTGATAGGTAATCATTATACATAATAATAAACACACCATCCATGATATGGAATAGTCTCTTCAATATTAAAACCTTATCCTTAGAGGTTTAAGGTTCAAACCTTGACATTGAATGTCTAAGGTTTCAAACCTTGATAGTGAAAATTTTGATTTTATTAAAATTTTGACATATAAGAAATCATTTTTCAAAATTTTAAATAAACAAAAAAAATTAATTTATGCCAAAATGGTAAAGGTGTTATGGTAGTAGATTATTTTAATATGTCCACACAAGATGTCAAGTGATTATCAACATTGAGTTATATTTTGGAGGTTGCAATCCATCCACACCTATAAATTAATGTTTCTTCCTTTCCTATCTTTCATTTGATTTTTTTCCCCCTTTTATCACCATTATTATTATTTTTTTAAATTATCTTTTTTTCCTACCCTTTTTGTTTGTGGTTTTCTACTTTTGATTTTTTCTCATTGTCAAGTTTGAAAACAATCTTTGTGTTTTCATTTCATTAAAAGTGTAGGTTTTGTTGTCTTTTGGACATAGAAATTTTGTTTTTTGTTTTTTTTTTTTCGTTGTTCTTTTTTTCAAGTTTCAATGCAATCTTTGTGAAAAAAGGAAAGGCAAGGAGAAAAAGGGGGTGGAAGAGTCAAAAAGATGGAAAGAGAAATAAAGAGAGAAAGGGAAGATACAAAGAAATAAGGAAAAAAAAGAAATGAGGATAGACATTTTTGAATGCATGCTAACATTGAACTATTTTGTCATTTTCGATACTTTAGGTAACATTGGTGTTTGGTTATAAAGTTTTAATTTGAAAAATCAATGTTAATTAACAACGGGTGTTAACATCTTCTTAACATTAATGCCACATCATTTACCACCTAAAATTTATTTAATGTTAGTTATGCAATAATGAAACTTGTTGATAATTACACATTGAATCAATGTTAACAAATTCATATTTTGTCACTTATTTACACCAAAAATGTTAGTGAACACAAATATTTATGTGTTATCTAAAGTGGCATTTGGTGTTATCTTGGTAATTAGTTGATGATAAGTTAATGGTAAATTATCAAAATATGTTCATATTTCTTAAATTTTGTAGAAACATTGTAAGTTCCTTACCACCTCCAAAACAAGTGCTTCATTTCAATGTTTTATAACCATGTCATTGTTTCCTATACAAAATTCTTGTTCTATGTTCCTTTGCTATTCCTTATCAAATTCCTTTATGTTCCCTATCAAGCATTGATTATTCCACTATTTGCACCATTTCCCACCGATGTCAACTTCACCATCTATGCACTATGACCCCACCTACATCTCTTTCCTTTGCCATCTCCACTAAAAAGCTCTAGAGCTCCACATCTCCATCATTATTATCACGTCATCATAGCTCTTCACTATTGTCCTAGACCATGGATTATTTCTTGACACACATTAATTATGAAAAGGACATTGGACCTTCAAAAGAATGTAAGTTTTTGAATCTTTATCAATTCTACACATAAACAAAATCAATGTCATGAACACACACCAATTCTTGGATCCTTATCAATTCTAAATAAAATCAAACTTCAATGTTAAAAGTTCAATGTGTTTACAAAAGTTTAATAAATAATTTAGAAAAAGAATATTCATAACATAGTTGGATTTTTTTCAACAAGTCACCCACAATCAACACCCAATGACAAAACAATTTATCCACAAAGTAAAAAACAAAAAGGTTAAAAAACAAATTGTAAACCAAAACTTTGTATCCATAGTAAAGGTATAGGTGAGGAAACCTTAGCAAGCAATTGGGAGCATAGAGAAATATTAACTTTCATCCAAGCCAAGAAGGAGCATGAGGCAAGTTTGGTGGAAGTGTATGGTTGACATAAATTTGAAATAATAATTTCCAAATGGAGGAAAATTTTGATGATGGTCAAAATTGTGGGTTATTCAAATCATGTGATAAATGATCCAACATGCAAAAAAAAGTGGTGGTGCCTTGTAGGTGATTTCAGAAAGATATATGATTACATGGTTATCACCAAACACAATCATGATTATTAAACCATGAGTATCCAAGATAAAATTAATGTGTTTCCTTATAACTTTGGGTGAAAATTATATAAGAATATTAAAAAACTCCTTTGCAAGAGACCCATATTCTAGCCATCACACATGCAAGATTTGATGGATGATGGAAATGGCATTTACAAGCAACTAAATAGATCCCATAAAAGCCCATTGAGGTCAATGACAATTTTGCAATTCTAGAATCAATATTAAGGAATGAAAATTTGAATCCAATGGACAAGGTTTATGCATATAGTATGTGTTAATGACATTTGGTTGGATGAACAACCCCAGACCGCACCATTTCCAACTTGACATGTTAACTTGCCAGAGGCCTCCACGCCATTAAAGACCCCACCTATGAACCCTAAGACTCTAATAAAGAACATTGTCCCATTGGACATCCCAATAGGTTTTAATCCCCAAATCCCCAAATCAATCAATGAAGCAAGTTACAAAAAAAGGATCAATAGTTGCTCAATTTGATAGAGGTGAAAAGGAAATATTCTTTAATTCACAAAACGATGGTTGAAATTACAAAAAAGGTTATGAAATTTTTGTTTTTTGAAAATAACATTTATTAGTACAATGAATTAATGTAAGATTGGAATGATATAATAGACTTTTGTATTGCAAATAACTCACTACAAATAAAGAAATTGTAATCATGTGCAATTTTTGTAAATAACACATGAAACACAAATCTCAACAAGGATGGATCTTTAGTACTTTGTGTTTTCTTTTAGTAGCATTGGTTTTAACTTGTCAACATTTTGAAATAATGTGGATTTTGACATTTAAGAGTTCTCCACCCATTGATCATCTTCATATTTAGTGAATAGGAATATTGATAACCAAGTTGTGTTTCTTAACGTCACCCAATACCTTAATTCTTGTAATAGAACACCAAGAACACATGACATTTGAAAATTTTCATGAAATGCAACTACAGATAAGAAAAATTGAACATTATTTTGAAAAATGGATGGACCCATGGGAAAAAAATTATCCAAAAACAAAACTTGGACATGGGAATTGAAAATATGATCCACCAATTGGAACAACAACATACAATTTATAATGAAAATGAACTAATCTTATGTTGCATTTGTGTTTTAATGTAATGCAAAATGAAAAGGTAAGAAGTTTTTTTAATCTAGATTGGATTTTGGGAAAGAAAAATTTGAATATGACATAGCTCACTAAAGCAATAGGTTATAATACAATAGTAACAACAACAACCAAAAAAAAGTTGTTACCAACAAGAATTGTGATACTTGACACAAAAAAAGATGATAAAAAAAGAAATGATAAAAAAAACAAAGAAAAGTGAAAGCTTGCTTGAATGAAAGTTGTTCAAAATGCCACACACAAAAAAGGTTGCTAATGAAAACCTAAACTTGCACAACACAATGTTATGAAAAAAAGTCATGGATGACAACCTATAAAACAATGCAACAATAGGACACCATGAAGAAGATGTCAGTGACAAAATGAAAAACAAGCAAGTGCAGCAAGTAAAAAGTCAAACAATTGAAATTGCAAATGAATGAAGAGCAAAAATATTAAAAGCAAACAAACACAAAATACAAGAGGAAAACAAAAAAACACCATGAAGCGAAGAAATGAGAAACATAAATAAATGACCTTGCTCAAAAAAAGGTGATCGTGGTTCAGAAGATCTTGGTAATGGAACATAATGGAACAACACATGTTGGATGATGCATCATTGATTTTGAAAGAAAATAAAATACTATTGTATTAAATTATGATTCCATGTTTGAATCATCATTTTAAAAAATAAGTTAACTTTTAAAAAGGAGATAAAGGTGGCATTGTTTGTGAATTCAAAACATTCATGCTATTTAGCACCATCATAATGTAGTGTTCCATAACATTTTTACAAATGGCTAGTTCAATATTAAGTAAATTAACACTAGAAGTGATAACATTACATGTCAAAATAACTTTAACATTGTAAGTGTGGATTGTGTCTATATCTAACATGTTTAACATTAATTTAATATTCAAGTTAACACTAAGTGTTGTCATTTTTAAAAATGCCTTACTCAAGAAAGTGAAGGTAAGAGTTTAAGTGTTAGTTCACATTGGTTGCTCCATTTTTCTACAATAAATAAACAAAATATTTTCACCAAAAAAACCCCCAAATTTAAAAAAAAAATTCAAATCATTCACATTAAATTATTTAAAATAAAAATAAAAATCATAACCATAAATGGAGTGGGGTACTCTTTGGGGCCATTTTTGTGGTGTAGCTAAAATGGAAATCAATGGCCCAAAAAAGAAATAGTAATAGTAATATATATATGAAAACTAAAATTCTTTCTATATTCTTGACCACCTATTAGAACTTATCATAAATTTGGTGATTTGGAAATTTTGCTATTTGAAATCTAGAGAAAATTTGGAACATTTGTTCCATGAAATCCTTTGTAGAAGTTGAAATCATATTTTTCAAGTCAAAATGATGAAAATTTGACAATACAAAAATCATTATTAATATTTTTTTATCATGGAAGGTTGTTTGTTTGTTTGCCATGTCTCCCAAACCATGAGACTCCCAACCACAATCTTGGTACTATGGGAAACCACTTCATTAACAATTAGGGTGCACTTGTTAGATAAATTTTAAATCAACAATTTTAAATAAAAGAAAAACCAATGTAAAGAAGGCAAGGGAAAATATAGCCCATAACAATTCAGCATACAAGTTGACATAAAAAGAAATATCATGTCAAAATGTGGCCAATTGACATGTAGTGAAAAATTGTGCCAATACAATGAGTTGATATGCATAGAGAACACATACTGATGTAAAACAAACCAACATACATGAGTATTTTAACCCCTTGGCAATTCAATGATCTACAAACTTGACGTTGGTAATTAGTTAAAAAATAGTTAAAGGTTGTTTGGAGTTTGTTAGAAGATGTAATTGTTGTATTAAAATGGTTAAATTTTTTTTCTTTGTGTTGTGGAACTTTATGGAGGTCATTTCCTATTGTTAGACCTAAAGGTGTGTGACATATTAAAATTTGAGTAGTTAATGTCATTGGTAAATTCAAAATTCAAATTTTAATGAATTTTAGAATTTAGACTTAGGCTTAAAAAGGTATACCATTTTTGTTTTAAAAAAATCATTCAATTGAGACAATGGCACAAACCACACTAGTAAGCCAATACCATAAAAAATGGGTTTTAGTAAAATGCACCCATTTTAAAAACAAAACCTCAAAGATTAATAAAAAAAACATTTCATATTAAACATCTCAAAGGTAAAACATGTTATAAATTGAAACCTATGGCAAATAATTGATTAAAATTTTTGGCTTTAGTAAGAAACGCCTATTTCACTTATTAAAAATATTTTCATTCAAAAAAAGAACCTCAAATTTCATTAGCAAGCATTTCAATGCTTCACGTTAAGTCTATCAAAGGTTTAAATTGGTTTAAATTAACCCTATGAAAAAATAATTTAAAAATTGGGCTAAAATAAAATGTGCCCATTTTATAATAAATAAATTATTTTCACAAAAGCCCTAAAATTAATCAAAAAAAATTTCAATGCATCACAAATGACAAGTGGATAAAAGATAAGCTTTTGGGGGGGCACTAGTTTAAAAAAAAAGAAAAACTGAGAGTAAAAATATATGGTGCATTATATTGGTTGTTGGATAAAAATTATAAATAAATTATTTTTAAAAAATGTATGTTTTATTCAAATAATCAATTTATTATAATATATGGTATTTAATAATCTGAAATAATAGATTATAATTAATATATGTGATTTTAATATGTATATATTAAAAAATTAGATAATAATAAGGTGGAAAAAATAGGTTGACCAATTATCTTATAACCTTTCTAAAAATGATCATTTGACACATGTAGATCCCAAACTTTACATTAAGTGTCCCCCGGGATAATCTCTTCCAATTTTAAAATAAAGAACATAAATTCTCTCAAAATTAAAAACCCAAAGCTAATTTAAAATCATTTTAATGGCTTCATATTAAATGCTTGGAAAACAAAATGGTGTGAATTGAAAGCCTATGAAAAATTGATGAAAATGTGCTTTAAAATTACAAATCTTAGTTTATATAAATTAAATATGTGCATCAACAAATAAACATCAATAATAATCCAAAAATAATAATTATTGCTTTACATCAAAATGTCTCAAAGGCAAAATAATAGAAATGAAGCTTATGTGCTAAGTTGGCTTTAAAATGGGCTTTAATCAAATGTGCCCATTTTATTACAAATAAAATATTGTTAACCTAGGAATTTTTTTGGAGAACCCATTTAGAATATTATTGTACCCATCAAAGAATTATTATTGTCCTAGCATTTTATTTGTTTTCTTTGTTTCCTTTTCCCCTATTTCTTTCCTCTTGTTTGTATAATTTCTCTTGGAGTAAAGTGTGCCAGGTCTTTTACATAAAGAACAACAGTGTTGATAGACCTGTAGCTCCCCAATTGGTAAAGGTAGTGTGCTGAAATTTATTATTAATATATAAATATTTATATATAATCAGTCTGTGGTACAAAACTATTTTAATGTGGTTTAAAAAATTTTACTATTTGTAAATGCAAGCATGTGACAAAGAAAAAACAATTATGGACCTGCTGTAGCACCCTTTATTGGCAAAGTTGGTGTACTGAAAAAAATTAAAAAATTATGAAAATAATTATATGATGAGTCCGTGGCAATAAAATCATTTAATGTGGCTTTAAAATTTTATTATTGAGACAGTTGCAAATGAGCATGTGTTTAAAAAAAATAAATTATTGTAGGTATTAAAAGGCTATTAATAAGATATTTATATAAACAAGCCTGGGTGATACCAATTTTCTTTTGTAGATATTAAAATATCCTTAATGATTTTTCTAACAAATGAGCTTGAAGTAATGTAGTAGTGTATTTAAGAGATTTGTCATTAGAGTTGTATAGTGTCAGGCTACTTAGAGCATCTCCAGCGATGTTCAGTATGTTACCACGCAAAAATATTTTTCACATCCAAGTTTAGTTATTTACTTTTTTACAACCCCACCCATAAAACTGAAACTGGGACAGCAAATAGGTTAGGGAATACTACCGGAATAGCGAACCACCTGGACCAATCATTATGATGAGCCAATCAGAAACACAGATCAGTAGTCAGATACTATTTATTACACCCTTTTCTTGAGGCTTCCTACAATTTCTTACAAAATAAAATGTGACAACATGTGGGACCTTGGGGGGAAGCTGGACAATTTACTAGTAAACCCCAAACCCTGATGATTTATGGATGACATAACTAAATACCTTTACAAACTTGTCTAATCCTCTTGGATGCTATTGTTCCCACATCCAAAGAGCAAAGATAGGAGAAATCATCAAATAGAATAGGCATGAAGCAAGGTGCGCACTCATATATTGGACGCGGTGGATTCATGACCACCGTCGTCGTCATCATCATCTAAGAATTCCAACATGTGGGTAAATCACAATCCCCTTTCAAGCCTCCAAAACTAAAGGCAAATCATGGAGAAGTGCAATGACATGCTTTGGAGCAAGCAAACAAATGATTGTGTTGTGAAGGTTTTGATTTGGTGCTAGGCTAATCATCTCATCCTAGACTAATCATAGATTTACTCAATTAGGCTCTCAGAGGGGATCGCTAATCAAGTTGCATAAATCAACTAATCAAGACTGGGAGGTAGGCTTAAGTCTACCAGGCTCATCGTAGTAAGGTATTATGTAGTAAGGAATGGTCAAGCCCTCTGCACATACGGTAATGCTCGAGATGAGAGTGCCTTGGAGTGAGCTTAGGGACACACTCAACACAATGGGGAAGGGCAATACCATGACCTTAATGTAACCCGGCACCTATTGGAAGCCTTGGGTGAACCAGCACCCACAATGGCACCATGTTAAAAATCCCAAATTTCATTTATACTATTCCTAATTATTCCTACATGGAACATCCCATGTAGTGAATTTATTTGTGGCAAATTTTCGCCAATTTGTGGATTATCTTTTTGAAAAAATAATCACTCCTTGAGCAACATCACAAAATATGGTTAAAAAGTTATTTAAAACATTTTTAAAAAAAAACTTAAAACACCTAATTCTATAATTAGACTAGATCAGGGTCTCTAAGTTCAAATCTCACATTTATTGAGCTTAATATGGCCACTAAGAGGCCTCACTCAAAAAGGTGCAGGTACCAAGTACCAACATGCTGGCGGTTCCCAATGCGCTCCACACCCCCCCCCCCCCCCCCCCACCCCCGACAACACCCCTTACGGTTCCCATTTCTTACATCTTTGTCATTTT
>Ga0116229_10003710_pt1 | contig 25158 bp, 14 predicted proteins | sample S1TSphgellanicum_3_FD_87313 | JGI IMG/M metagenome (GOLD analysis project Ga0116229, IMG submission 87313) | Host-associated microbial communities from peat moss isolated from Minnesota, USA - S1T2_Fc - Sphagnum magellanicum MG | ecosystem: Host-associated > Plants > Peat moss > Unclassified... | reverse complement strand
TATAATGGTTTGCCCAAGTTTTTGGGAAGATTATTATATGCTTATCTACACCCACTGTTGGGAGCTGATGAACTCAGTGGGTAGTCATGGCAGCTTGTCACTGCCGTTTGTGATGAAGGTGATAGTCTGTCACTTTGTGAGCGACTCTCATGAGGTTATGACTGCACTCATTGTCGTGTTACCTATAATTGTTGTTTTGGAGATTTCTCTGCAACTTCATCAAGCTTTGATAGTTGCTAAATTGAGAGCAACTTGAAAAGCATTGTAGATACATTCCAGAAACAAAATCTCGATAACTATTCAGATCAACATTGGCAAAGTGTCCATGCAGAAGAATCAGACAAACTGTCTTTGGAAATCCCTTACCGTTTCACCTCCTTGATGTGGTACTAAGCTTTAGAGGTTTGGCAAGGGATGGTTGGAACATCTGGTTGAGGAACATAACCTCTGGAGCCCCCTTATCAAGGTTACTGTGCTCCATGAGTCCATGCTCAATACTGGGTCTGGGTGGTTGAGCCCAATCCTCCACAGATGCAGAGACACCAAGTGTTGAATGGTGGTTGGATTCGTTGCCAGACCTTTGCTTGCTCACAAAACTACTGCAAGCACACTATCTGGAAGCAGGTCTAGCAAATCCCAAGGGTTCACAGATCAGGTTCTGCCAGAACTGAGCTTCTTAGAAGAGTTCATAGTGATAGTGTGTGATAGCCAAGGAGTACCAAGAACAAATGGAAAGAAATGTGCCAACAAAATGCGTGCAGACAGCAATTGAGACATGTTTTGGGGTGCCATCCACTAAGGTTGAACCTGATCATCAGACTTTGTGGAGCACACTATGATTTGAAGGCTGGCAAAGCTTTGCTATGACTGGTTTGTGCCTCCTGCCTTGTATGCTTCACCTCTTGTCTCCATATTGCTTCATGATGTCATACAGATTTCAAACTGAAAACACCCCAAAAGGATGGAACTTGCTCATCAGACAGTCTCTGTTGATTTATTTTCAGTGTGCTCCATGGGAGCCTGAGGTTGTCAACAGTTTCCACGAATAAAAAACTAGGGTTAGTGAGCCTGAATATTTGGATTTGATGACAGACCTGTGAGAGAGTGAGACCACCACTGTTTGTTATCTGAATTTGCTCTGAAAGGAGAACATTGCAGACACATGATGTGCCCTCAAGTGTATTCAATTCTCAAACAACATACATGTCAATTAATGTATTCCTGCTCAAATTGCAGGTCACAGGTCAAGGGGTGCATTGGGAAAGATACACTTGGGCTGTTAGGGCTTACAAAGAGCATGGGATCAGATGATGGGAGGAAAGCTGCAGAAATATCCTAACCAAATGAAGGCTGATTTCCTTATAAAGAAACTGCAGGCCCATGTGAAGATGGCACATACACAGACACCATTCTCTCAGCCTGCTTCTGGTGAAACACAAATATGACTTACAAACAATTCGGTCTAGGTTTGGCAGGACCAGATGTTGTTGCAATTGTTGCTGCACTGTGTTGATGCAATTGAAAGCAATTAGAACTCCAGATCAATCTCACTAATCTCGCTGTCGTCGAATGTGCAACAGGTCTCGGAGATGAATGCGATCATATTGTGGGAAATTCTCTTCCATCTTTTGGAGCTCTTCTACAATAGTGTCAAACGGCGGCCTTTCTTTAGGGTTTCTTGACCAGCACCTCTGAATCAATTCCTGCATACCTAGAGGATAGGTCTTGGCTTTCATCTCTGGCCGACGATCTTCATCAGCCACAAGCTGTGCTGCATCATAGGCCACCTCTTCTTCAAAAGGAGCAGCACCCTCAAACATCTCATACAGAACCATGGCAAATGAGAACACATCAACACTCTTATCATATTGCTCATGCAGGAAAACCTCAGGCGCCATGTACCTATAGCTCCCTGTCTCCCCTGTCATCTTGTACACATCAGGCAGATGATTTACCTTGATGAGCTTGCTGAGACCAAAGTCCCCAACCTTGAGCTCATGGGCTTCATCGAGAATGACATTGCGTGGTTTCAGATCTCGATGGATTATTACATTTGGACCATTGTGCAGGTAACACATGCCTCTTGCTATATCCAGAGAGTATTTCACAATGAGAGGAGCAGGCAAGGCTTCTTTCTTCCTCCATAATAGCTCATACAAGTCTCCCCCTGCAAGATACTCCGTGATTAGCATCAAAGGAGGCTGCCTCGTGACAGCTCCAAGAAACTGAACAATGTTAGGATGTCTGAGCTTGACCAGCAACTCTACTTCTTGTCTGAAATCCTTCACCACCATTCTATCATTCGACAATGACGGTCGAATCGTTTTCACGGCCACCGGTGTCCCTCTCCAGATCGCTTTTCGGATCTCGCCGAACGAGCCTTTGCCGATGAGCTCACTGTTTTCGAGGTCGATTTCGGAAGGCGAAATCTCCCAGTCCACGCGTTGCGGTAATGGCGGAGTGAGGGGGAGATTCACTTCATGACCCTCAACAGCTTCTCCCCCATTCGCCTGCAGCAATCTCACCATCTCCGCATGTCCCTCACTCTGGGCATCACCACATGGAGACGATCCCCACCGATCTAGAGCATTGATGGAAGCACCTTCTGCTAAAAGAATTTTCGCAATGGCTTGATGGTCACGAGTTGCCGCGATGTGAAGCGGCGTACGCTTGTCGTAGTCTGCCGCATTCACCAATGTCTTGTCCTCCTGCAAGAGCTTCCGCAGACTCCCCACATCCCCATTTCGCACCGCCCAGTGCAGCTGCGACACTTGTGCTCTGTCCGCCATAGCTTCTCTGCTACGTCCTCCCTTGCATCATGGCTCCAAAGTCCAGACTCTTCACTCTCGTCATGCTCCCGAGCCACAGCGATAGCACTCCTTCACAAGCTCATGCAGCACCGGCAGCTTTTCCCCCACTGTATGCGGCCTTTCCCAATTCACCTTAAATGGACCGAGTAGCGTGACAAAGAAATCATCAAGAAGTCGAATTACGGGAGCTTCTGCCAACCAGTACCCGCGTCCCTGGGTACCGAGCGCTAGGGCAGACTTTTCGGCCCCGGTAATGTGTCCGTCGGTGGAGATTCGGGAAGATTCGTTGGCCCGGTTGTGGCTGGTGAAACAGGTCGGTACTGTCGGTCCCGGTTGAACCCCGGGTCGACCTTGAGACACGTCTGAACCCGCGTCTGGTTATTACACATCGATTATCCCCTGGGGACAGGTTCGTTGGTTCTCCCGCCCCGGTTGTACAGTGCTGAAGGGGGGACTAGTCCTGTCGGTCCGCGTTAAGTGTTGAGTTGAGAGACCCGGGTCCACCTTGACATACGTGCAACCACGCGTCTCACTAAACATCGAATATTCCTTGGGGCCTTTCTCTAGTCGGTTGAATCTTGGATGTTCCAATTGAATGCGATTACTTTTAGGGTGGATTCAATTCAACATGGGGATGAAATTGCTTGCATGATTTTAAATGAATGGATGAAATTGAGAATATCACATGGATGAAAATATGAATGCATCTGACCACATGATTCTAATTGGAGATAAGGACAAACTGGCCTCTTTTGCTGGCCCATCACCAACAGATACTTCTAAGCTTCTAAGTGTATTTACAACACACCTCACTAGAAAGGCCGGGCATTTTGGAAAGGGAATCGTAGCTCACTCCTTCCATAGGCGCTCGTGTCGTTTCCAAATGAGCTCAACTTTGTTTTGCTTTTTATTTTTTTGTTTTGGGGACACCGAGTAGTGGCTATCATGAGCAAAAACCTCTCCCAAGAAGGACAAACACTATAAATAAAAATCAATGATGGCAACCCATCCATCAAAAGTACAAGGTAAATGAGAACACAAGTAGACACAACCCAAAGAAAAAACAAAAGCAAACAATAACAAAAATCAGGTAAAGACCCTACGCAAAGAGGACTCATGGCTATGAAATGATAATCAACAATGAATGACAAAGAAGATTTAAGACAAAAGAGTTGTCATTTGTCACAATTGGCTAGTGACGAAGGTCCACTAACTATGATGTGTGGAAGAGATGAAGAACCTTAACCAAGTGCAATAGCATGTTGAAGAATCACTATGGCTTGTGCACGTTGCAATGTTATGGACATGTGATGTCAATAATAAAAAACAAGCATCAAGAGGACTAAATAAAACCATTGATGATGCACAATAATGGTCTGCGCACAAGCACTAAAAATGAATGAAAACGAGAATGAAAACACCCATATGTCCCAATAGCAAGGGGAATGAAGTTATCGCTTGGCGTTCGTTCAACATATGATTGTGTCTTCTCTTAAGCAACCATCATCATTGCATTTGTCATCATTGTCGATATTTGTTGCACCATATCCATGTGAGTTGGATCAGCAATGACGATGTCCATCAAGGTTTGAAAGTCATTTCTAGTGACAATGATATCCACTCATTGTCGGGTGTGAAGAAGGAACGGTGGAAAACCTCCCTCTAAACATATGCTGCACCTTCCAAAACAATAGTCACAACAATATTTCAAAATGTATCAATGAATTGTTGTACATTCACTCTCGCAAGGGCACCAAAGCAATGGGTACTTGAATCATTGATGGTATGATCACACTTACATCGTGAAGATAAGCAACTATAAGATGTGGTAAGCTAAGACAAGTATGTTGTGTTGTAAGGAAATGGGTTGAAGATAAATGAAATGCAAGTGTGGTAGGACCAGTTAATAACCAAGCGCTTGCCCCTATACCCGCAAAAACATAGTCCAATGGCGAAAGCAACAAACTTAATATCAAACGCAACCCCCAATTCATTGTTACATTTGTGTGAATAATGAATTAGGGGTTGTGCTTGATAAAATACACTGCAAATTATTACAAGTTTGGTTCACTTCAAGAGATCCATAAAACCATGGTGACCACATTATAAACAATTTGTATCCAAAGCAGGGAAAATATGGATGGGAAGTATATTTTAATGAAAATCAAGAGTTTGAAATAACACCAGTTAGGTAGGGAAGAATGTTGAGAAAAACAATTTGAGTGACCCAACAACCATGAATACACCATCCAAAAAATCATGTTTTGAATATAATAAGCATATAATTAATTCATTGGGAAATTTTTATAAAAAATACAAATATTATAATTAAAAATCATCAAAAGCCAAGGAGAAGATATTACTCATACCTCTTCTAAGTTGAAAATGCGTTCAGCTTTCATAGAAAAGAAAAAAAATGAAATGATCTTGATCCATATATGTGGGGGTGAAAGGTTTCATATAAAATAAAATCCTACTTAAATATTTTTTGATCCATATTTTATTAGAATTAAAGTGCCCTAAATATTTAATGCAATAAAAGTTTAGCAAACCCAAAGGCCTTTAAATACACATTTAAGGGCTTAAATTAAATAAACCTTACTTGGACCCCCATTTGCACAATATGCATTTAATTAGGCGAAATGGAGGCAAACCAATAGGGGAAATTATCATGCAAATGGAAATTTCTTAAATTTGCAATATTCGCATTTTTTGCATTCAAATGGAGCACTAATTAAATGAAATATCCACAATTGTCCATGCCTTGAATAGAACATGCAATACCTTTATTTGAGTAGCTGCAATTTCATTTGGGCATTATAGGTGGGATGTGTGAACAAATCCAATGGAAATGCAATACCCGCATTTTTTCATTTGAACATTGTGATGAACAAATGGGGGGTTGGTCCTACTAATAGCCAAGCAAGTAGGTACAATTGGGTGGTGTTTGGTAGGTACCTACCTTTAGGGCTAATAGGTAAAAAAGTGAAAGGACGGCTATTGTTTGATGCAAGCAATGCCTTTATCCAGGTAGCTGCAATTATTTTCATGTAGGCGCTCTAAACAACTTGTGTGTAAGCCTCGGCAAGGTAAGGTAAAAGGTTAACGGGTAATACATTGTGTCCTACCCTTACCTTACCATTATCATTACCTGATTCGCCCACGCCTACCTTTACCTTTACCTTTCCCTACCCCTTCAACCGAATAATTACCCAGTAAAATGTTCGAATTGTATTCTGTGGGACATTTTACTCAAAGATTGACTTGAAAGAACAAGACTTAGAGTTGTTGGGCTCGTGTAGCTCATCTTTTGAGAAACCTACAAACAGAATCAAGTAGGTTTGTAGGTTTGAGAACAGACTGTGGTGGACTCAAGCCTGATGGTGGACTCCGTGTGGACTGACGACGGACTCCATTAAGGCACGGGGGCCATAATAAATAATTTATCCAGTTACCTGTAATTACCGGGTAATCGGGTAATCCGTTTGGCTTTACCTTTACTCTACCTGCTACCTTACCTGTTGCCTTCCCTTCACCCTTTACCACTAACTTTTACCGTTTTACCGAGTAACAACCGGTTGTCTACCTTACCTTGCCGAGGCCTACTTGTGTGAACAAATCCAATGGAAATGCAATACTTGCATTTTTTTCATTTGATCATTATGATGGGCAAATGGGGGGTCGCCCGTATTGATGACCAAGTAGGTAGGTACAACTAAATGGTGTGTAATAGGTATGAAAGCGAAAAGACAGCACAATCATTTACATGATGAAATGCAATGTACCTTCATCAAATCTTGTCATTTGGTGGCACCACGTGGATTGGCATAGTACCCACATCTAGTTTCATCAACATTTCCCCACGCTTGTGTGGTGTGTAGGACATTGGTAGGTGCATAGGGTAGATGGGTAGTAAGTAGGTATATGAATGTCACTTCATAGGTAGATGGGTGGCCATGTAGGTAGGTGGGGATGAAACTAGGTCATTTGAAATATGTAGGTGAAAAACATAATAGGCTAGGGGGGTTGGTGGGTGAGAGGTAGGTGGGTGGGATGATGGGGTGTTGATGTGGTCAAGTGGGTCCAAAAAAAATCCCAACCTTTATTTTTTGGGAAGTACAAGAAAAAAGGTAAAAAAAAACATCAAATTATGTTAACCACCTTGGTCCAAGTTGGTTAACATAAAGATAGGAAAGGATAGAAAATCAACACCCATCCATCATGTGTTGAATATCAAGTTATCAAATGAACTTTCAAGGCCAATTTTAATGCTTGTTTAAATTTATAAAAATTCAAATAAGTACAATCACCTGCCCATTATCATTACAAGGTTTAGACCCAAGACTTTTAGATATCTTATAAAAGATTAATCACTAAACCACAACCCTTTACATGGGCACAAACTATTTGAACTTTATATTCAAAGTTTACACATGTCAATGGTCTTAACTTTAAAACCATTAAAATGAATGAACATCAAATAAAAACATTCATATATGCATATTTAATGTGATTAAGTGTGATTTTATGGTTAAAACTTAAGTCTAATTTGAAAAGATCTTTCATTCAAACCTCATTTAAATGATAATTGACTTATTTGAAAATTGATGGTTCTCATTTTGATGTAAATCTGAAAATTGACCAAGGTATAAGATTTTCAAAAAATAAAATTTAAAAGAATTAGATAGATTTTCATTTAATTCTTATGAAATATGGAATCAATTATTTTCTCGAAAATATGAAAATCGACCCAACACTAGTATGTACCACATGAGGTGAAAAGCATGAGATAATGTGATTTGGTCATGTTAGTTTGTTTACCAATTCTAAAAGAATAATGATGAACAATTTTTTTTGTGTTAAATTTGAAAAATAATTTGATCTTTGTAGGTCGCTTAAAAAACACCAATCACATCATAACCTTCTCATAATACAAATGTTGGGTGTTCAATAACTTGCAAGAAAAGTTTAATAGCAAATGGTAAAATAGATGAAAAAAATGGGTTATATTGCATTCATACCAAAAATACAAAAACATTGTGGAAAAGCTTTAAGAAAACACAAACAAGAATGGAAAAAGGTTTCAACAAAGCACTAAAACCCAACTTTATGGGGTTTTAGCAATAGGAAGCACAAAATTTAAAGACAATTTTGAAAGGAAAATTCGAATTCGAACTTTACCCCCTATTTATAAAAGATAATTATATTGGTCACTATTGTACATTGTTGGGTCCTAGGCATATAACCATTTAAGTTTGTTTACCTTGGCTTAATTGCACCTCCTCATTTAAAATCCAAAGCAAAAATTTAACCTTATGCCAACAACACCAGTCCTAGCAACATCTTTGAATTTCGCAAAAATACAGTATAAGCAACATATATCATTTCTTCCAAACAACTTGCAACTTGCAACTTTTATAACTTAGATGCCCATGCTTGGGAAAATAAAGGAATTGACTTAATTTCTTAAAGTTTTAACTTTAAGACTTTGTAATGTGTTCAAAACAACTTAGCAAAATTAAATCCAAACAAAAAAAATGCACCAATCTTTACTAGTTTTTGTACTATAATTACTCATGGTGCCTTACCTTTCTACACATTGCTACAATTTCAATTTGTTTAAAAATCAAAAGCCAAGGCAATGTCAAGTCTGCAAAACTTTAACCTTACCACTTAAACTAATTTGAATAATATCCTTGAGCTCCACTAAAAATTCATCCTCATTCCAAGGCCCACTCGGGCTCTACCAAAAACATAGATCTTTTCCTACAAACAATTTGAATAATATTAGGTAGGAGATACTTTCAAAACATGACCCATGCTCAAATAAACAAAAGAAATTTAATTATCACAAGGCCATACCAAATTCCAATCCAACAATTTTGTTGTTTCAACCGCATTTGATATGATGTCCATGACTTGTGGTAATAATTCATATGATGCATATTTGCCTTTCATTGTGTGGGAAGTTGGAGGCCAATATCAAATGTGAAAAAATATAAGCAAGGGGTTTGTCACCTCTTAACAAATAAGTATAGCTACTTAGAGACAGTCTATCATACCAAAACCCACACAACACAATGTCCCTTGTAACATATTCATTGTTTCAAGCATCTATGAACGGTGAAAAAATTGTGTGAACCCCCTTGTCAACAATCATAAGCCAAAAATTCTCATTTCTAGAGTTATCAGCACAAATAGCAACATTGTCCCTGACCTGGACAACTTATGTCATCCATTCTCCACCTAATCCAGCTTCAAACTCTTCTTTAAAGTCATACATCATGCCTCGAACATCTGTTGTGTTCAAGGGCTTCAACCTTTTCAAAGACCACTCTGGCACATGACTTAACGCCTCGCATAAAAACTTTGCATTTTGATCCACACAATGCACACAAAAACAAGAAAGTTCATGACATTGTAGTAAAGTTGGATCTTTGTGGGACATAGACCTTACTTGATGCATCTTCCGGTTGTCATTCAAGGTTTCACATTCCCAACCTTTTGACCTATCCACATCCCCAACCTTTATTTCCCAAAATAACTTGTTGACTTGTTTCCCAGTAGATGCATATGCGGCATGGTACTTATTAAATTCTAATCTTAAAAACTAGACACATTCAATTGTATTTTGAAGCTTTTGCCCATGAGGATTGATTTGTTCCTGTCTGAGTTCCCTCTTCAACAAAACTCTAGATCCATCAACTTCACCTTTCCCATGCCCAGTGGCAAAAAAATTCCAAATCATGTGGCAACCAAAGGGCAAAGATTTAGAGGTAGACAAACTTAGGCAACGTGAAAGAAAATACCAAGCTTTGCTACTTTTGAATTACCCATAGCAACCATCACTCCAGACAATGTGCTCAGTTGGTGAACATACTTGGTCTTGAAGAAATTTCCAATGTAACATGAATGTTGGAGTAGTAGTGTATCATGATATGTATCATTTGAAACATAATAATGTAGCTTCTTGATGACCTTAAGTGTGTTGTTGCCAAGTAGTACATCTGCAGGGTCAAGTTTATAGGTCGATTGGATAAAAATATTAATCTGGACATTATGCCAGTTCATACTTTGGATCTCATTTTGTACATGCATTGTGTAGTTATCTAAGAAATCTACACAAGAAATAATTGAACTAGAAGGTACTGCTCCAAGGATGGACTTGAATTGATGTTCTTGCCACTTTGAAGCAAAGTTATGGGTCACAAATGACTACAATCTTGGCTTAAGGTAGGAAATCAACTTTCTAGGAGGAGTTTTATGGTAAAGGACCTTTGAAACCTTTTCTCTTTGCCCTCAAGGGTTTGCCCAACAACATCATAGCCTATATTCCTCCATTTGACAACATTTTCCGAAATGAACTCTTCAGGGCATAGATGTAGAGTCTCAACACCACAAAGCCCAAACTCACCCATCAAATAAGCCGGATTGTGCCACATAGAGTTTGTTGGTTTCAAGCAAACAACATCACCTGAAAGATCTATAAGGCCACTATAAGTAACACAATGAGTATTGCACTTGCCAACACTAAATATGTTAGTAGTTGTACCACAAGCTTGCTCACAAGTATAATTACAGTTGTGATGGACCCTTTTGCTAATTAATCTAATATCATTCAAGCCAACCAATAACTCTTTGACCTTTTGGTGGTAGTGACAACAACATGTATTCCATGTTATTAATCAACATACCCACCATGATTTAAGAGAATGAAACTTGGTGAATGCAATTGCTATATCCGGGTACTTAGTTTTAAAGGTTATTGAACTCCAATTGCAACTAGCATGTTCTAGTCAGACTGCATCAAAATGATTAATTTGTTTTTCAAACTATGGGGTTTCTATGAAATCATTCATCAAAATCACATATCATAAGTATTCTTTGAATCTAGATATCATTAAAGGTTGATCTTTCAATAACAAGCTACAATCAATACATGCTCCAGAAAGCATGTCAATCACTATTACATGTCAAAAGAGCAAGGGGTCCCAAAAAATAGTACATGGTGGTTTTCATTGAAATTTAGAAATGTTAGCACTCTACAAACTTGTAAAGCACAATAAACATTCCAAGGAAAAACTGACAATAACTTTAGGATTGTTCAATACTTTGCCAAACATATTAAACATTCAAAGGATAAATTGTTAGTAACTTAAGGACTACTCAACAATTGCCAAGCACATTCAATACTCAAGGAAAAATTGTTAGTAAATTTAGGATTGTTCAATACTTTTCCAAGCACGTTAAACATTCAAAGGAAAAATTATTAGTAACTTAGGACTACTCAATAGTTTGCCAAACACATTAAGTACTCCAGGAGATCTATTGGCAATTTTAGGACTATGCAACAATTTTCCATTTGCACATTAAACATTCAAATAAAAATTGTTAATAACTTTAGGATTGTTTAGTAGCTTGTTGAACATATTGAACACTTGAGCAAAAATTGTTAGTAACCTCAAGCTTGTTCATTAGTTTGTTGAGCACATTAAGCACTCAAGTAAAAACTATTAGTAACCTCAAGATTGTTCAATAGTTTATTGAACATGTTAAGCATTGAGGAAAAAATGTTAATAATTGTAATAGTAGAAGCTATTAGTAAATATAGTACCACAAGCTGACTCAAGGAGTCCTTTGTTAACAAGGAGTTCAACATTGTTACTAAGAAGTCCTAGTTGCTTAATTATGGCAGATCAACAGCCATTTTTTAGCGCATAGCTTCAAATGCAAAACAAATGACAATTTGATTAGTTTATCAATCAAACTTTGTTGTAACCACAATAGGTCAACAATCACATAATTCAAAATGCAGACACGAAATTTCAACAATTCTTTAAATCTCAAAAGAAAAAAAGAATACGTACTTGAAAAACTTGTAGATAATGAGTTGCATGAGACTCATACATTTTTACTCCAGTCTTCCTCTTCACAACATCTTTGTGGTTAGGAGAAATTGTTGTTTTTATAGTCCACCAATTTATCACAAGATTCTTGGTGGATTCAAATAAAGCATTCCCATGTTTCTCTTTCTTGTTTTGCAACCAAAAAAATCATTTTATGTATCTAGAAGTGCACACATATGTGTGCCCTTCCTTATGTTTCACCTATCAACACCCAAAATTTTAGCAATGCTTCAACTAATGCTCAAGGATTGTGAGGATGCCAAAGTATAGACAATATCTTTGGCCATCACAAGTTTGGACTAATGTTGGCTAGTCAAATGACTAGTTAATCCCTCTTTTAGGTTTTCCATGACCTCATGGTTTTTTTTGGCAATAGAGACATTGGTGAAGTAAAGGGGCAACATACCTTTCAAAATTAGATGCCCCAACACCTTCTAAAAAAAGTTGTTAAAAATTTTCATCGTACCCCTTCAATTTTGTTGCAACATACGTTGCAATATTTTGGGCAAGATGCGCACTTACCTTCTAGGCTTCTCTACCATACCCATTGACAAACTTCATTGGACCAACCTTAATAGGAGGTAAAACCTTTGCATTGATTTGTGCTTGTTACATTTTTTTGCAATTTCACCAAAGAGACACCTTCAAGTGTGTGTTTTCTTTTCACTTCTTCATGTACCATTGACAATACATCTTGCCATTTGATCAACATCCACCATGTCTACCTTTGTAAGTTACATTGAGTTCAACTTCCCTTGGCCTTCGAGGACCTCCATCTCTTGAAAAAAATACTTAGATTTATGTCATAAACACAATTCAAAATTACTATGGGCTTCACCAAAGAATAAAAAAAAACCCTTGAGATCTTGAAAAGAAAGATTGGTCTATAAACACATAGATCCATCTCTACGTGCCTTACAATTTCAAGTCAAGTCATCCATTGTTGAAAGTTAAGAACAAATGACCAAAAACCTTAAACAATTTGTACCAACCAATCTAAAACCAATTCATCCAAAGAAAGTTTTTTGAAAATTTTAGTTTGCCAACACAAACCTTATGAAGAAAAATTTGTGCTTACAAGGTGCTTGAGATGTGTGAATTCACTCCTTGACCATGTAAGGCAATGCATTTGACACAACACTGACACCATCGATAGTTGAAGGTTGACTATCACACTTGTAATCTTGAACAGGGGCAGGTTATGTAATTAATTGGTTTACAATAGTTTTGTGTAACTCTAGGAGATGTGTTGCATAAGCAAGAGTAACCAATCGTTGCGTCTAATAATTTTTAGTCAATTCAAGATCGGTGCAGTTCAATTGTCAAGGACTTTCATGAAGTGTGTATAATACATCGCAATTTGAATCATCTTCTTCAACTTCTTTTGAAATGCATGTACGTTGCAAAGTTTCCTAAACAACTTTCTTCACATGATTAATCTATATTTTAGTACATCTCCTCATGATTACCATTAATGTGAACCAAGGAACATTACAAACTTGCTAGGTCTAACATTATAAGCTAAACTCACAAACCAGCCATCACCATCATAGCTGAATTCACAAACCTGCCATTGCCATCATAGCTATAAAACTTTCACGAATTTTTTTGAAAGGACCTTAAACCCTAATTTCTTGATTCAAAAATCAAAGTCTATGTGTGGCCATGCCAATGGCTTAGATTTTAGATCATCCAAATTGATGGCTCAAATGTCAGATAATTTACAATGCATATGTTTTGAATGTTGATAAATTGGATGTATGTCACACTAGACTAAATTCATCCACACATCCATCCCATCATAATTCCATCCACAAATGATCACATGCAATTAATTTGAACAAGAATTCATATTTATGTGTACCAAATATTCATTTCAAACCTTAACTAGGTGTTAAAGTTATTATATAATAGTGTTTAACATTCCCATGTTTAAAAACCTTTGTAAAAAGGTTTTTTTCTTGTTTATTATTCATTAGATAACATCAAATATATCTTAAGTAAATGTTAATGTAAGTTATAGTGCTTTTATGGTAAGAAATATCTAGCATTTGTATTAAAAATAAAGATCCCACAAGGTTGATCAAAATCTTGTATTTTTTTGCTTAATTAAGCAACTTCGAAATAGTGAAAATATTGGTTATATGACTTAAAAGTCCTTTTGGCCCTCTTAAAATTAAAGAAAACATTTGCCCTTTTAGAACTTGGTAATAAACTAAAAGACCAACATGTGTATTGAATTGTTTTTGGCAATCATGAAACTTGGATTTTTAACATAATTTTAAAGACATTTTCCCAAGCAGTGGTTACGCGTCCTATGGCTCATTATTTTGTGAATGTAGCCACCAATATTTGGTACACATAAGTATATTAATATATTATGGTCTCTTAGAGGAGTGGATTACTTGATGGGTTGTTTATTTCTTTTTAACAAATTACCCCAAAGGTCTTTTATTTTACTAGGGTTAGCCATTATTCCAAACATGATAGTTTGTGGGAAATTTTTGAATTCATGCCCAACCTACCCACAAAGTTGACAAATGAGGACAAATGGCTACACCGAATATGACCATCTAATAGGATACCTCCATGGTTGCCCTATCACGTCTACATAATGAAAATTTTGCAACCCATTCATAGATATGCTTAATGACACCATCGTGGGTATCTATTACTAATGAAGTTGTTGCAAATGGTTACACAAAGTCCTTTGTTACTTGCAATTGTTGGAACCTTCATTAAATCACTTGCAAGATATTGTTAACCACAATGAAAGTTACATTCATGTTTGAATTGTCAAATACCATTGTTCTTATTCATCCACACCAACATTCTTCTAATGAAATGTTTTAAAAGCTTGTTATCCTTTTATAAGTAAAATAATTATTACATCCGGCTCAATGTCATGGGCACAAAAACAACCAAATCTTTGATATTCTCGAAATCAAAACAAGAATTACAAGGGTAGGCCTAATCCCAAATCTAGATTATGAAACAAAAAAAACAAGAACGATAACATGACAAATGCAAGATAAGAATTCAACAAGATTTTATTATAAGAGTGAAACAAAAATAGAACAAGGCTATAACATAAAATATATGTTGAACATATTAAAGGTAATGAAAAATTCTACTACTATTTATACCCATTGGGCATTTAGCTTGAAGAAGTTTTTCAAAAAACTTTCAATCTACATGTGGCCCATGTTCGCCCATGTTCACCCATGTGCACCCATGTGTGAACTATGAATGAATTAAAACTCAATTGAGAGTGAATTAAAACTCAACTAGGAATGAACTTAAACTTAATTAAAAGTGAACTGAAAGTTAACTAAAAATTAACTAGTAATGAACTAAAAGTTAAATAGAATGAACTAAAAATCAACTAAAAGTGAATTACGAGTTAATTACAAGTGTTCAAATTAAAAGTGAACTAAGACTTAACTAAAAATCAACTGGAAGTGAACTAAAATTTAACTAGAGGCTAACTAAAAGTGAATTGAAATTAAATTAAGATTTAAGTACAAGTTCATTACAAGTCATGGATGAACATTCAAATGAATGAACCCCATGGCATTGGCATCTATGACATTCAACTAGATTATAATGTTATTCTTTTTTATCTTGCTCTTTTCACAATTCATAATTCTCCTTTTAATCCATGGACTAGAAGCATGATGTTATTGATGAATATCCTTTTGCAACACATGTCCATTACCATTTGTCATAGTTTTTAAATTTCAAATGTTTTGGAACCAGTGATTTTGCTCTCCTTTTCCATTATTGGTGGGCATGTTGAAGTGATTTGTTGTTTCAAAAGTGAATTTTGTCTTCATGATCGGTTATTTTTCCACACTTGGTTCCTTTGTTGAAGATTTCAATGAAACCTCTTCAACTTCATTTTTTCTTTTAGTACATACCACCTATTAATATATGGGTGTTTCCACCTTAATTTTAGTTGTAAATACTTCATTTCTTGCAACAACTTGCTCCATTTATTTTCAAAGACTCCTTGTTAAAACTCTCAAGATCATGAATGAATAAAAAATGGACTTGAAAACTCATGAGCACCCCTTTTAAATATTAGACATAAATTGATTAAAAAAAAACCAAACTCAAAAACATAGTTTTTTGTCATATTAGATTTTAGAAAAACCAAGTTTTTTAATGAGTTATTTGAACCCTTAATTCACTCCCTTGGCAATTGGTCCTTTTTTTCTTATTTTTCCTTTGAATCCTTGCATCTTAAACCTTTATCCATGTCAAATTGATCTTTTGCTTTAATGTTTACAATCCTCCTATTTAATTAACACCTATTTTGAATAGTGTTTCCACTTAATTTTTTCCCATGGGCATTAATTATCCACAACCTCTACATAGAATTTATGTATTTTTTTCTTTTTGTTGATTTGACATAACACCAAAACATGACCGAAAATCAATAAAACAAATGAGTTTAAAATATTTTTGAAAATAAAATTTCCTTGAAACCAGAGTTCCATGTAACGTCCTTCATATGGTTGCCAAGTGGTAAGGTCACAACTCCATAATAAAACAACTAACATTTATGTTTTATAATTATACTATAACTATAAAAAATAACAATATGTTGAGAAACTTACAACTTAGTCCATTCAAATCTAGTGTTGCATATTTAAACATGTTGAACTACAATTAAAACTTTTACACATCCAAAGATAATGAAAAAAAAAACATTAAAAAATCATAGACTATAGCAATCAAGGACAAGATGCTTTGTAAAAGAAATAAATTTACTACATGAGATAAAAATAATGAATATAACTCTATTTCATGAAGAGATGAAGATCTTTGCCATGTTCCTTTTCTATCATTGTTTTTTGATTTTCAAAACTCACATATGTTAAAATGATGCTACTATCCCTAGTGCTTGATTTAATCCCATTCCTAAATAAATTTTTGAATCACATCACAAAAGGTAATCCACAATTTGTTTAAAAAATCTTAATTTCCAAAAAAACACCACCAATTTTGAAATCCTTATTATCTTCAATTACCCTATTTACCATGCATGCTACTTCTCAAATATTATTATAAAATTGTTTTATTATATGTTAATAAACATAAATTGTTTTCCTTCCAAAAATCCTTCCATATCCTTAAACCAACAATTTCCTTATGTTGTAATCAAATTGTGTGTCATCTTCACAATTACCATGATTTGAAGACCTTTTGTGAATGTGCATTGTGTGTTATCTTCATAATTACTAAATTGTGTACAAGATCATGGATGCTTAACTTCACAATAATATTTTCAACATGTGTAAAATGACCAACTAAGATTTCCATGTTATAATTACAATGACATTTGCTATTAAAGGAGGCAATTCTTACGACATATACATATATTTTTCTCATGGTGACTTTCACTAGCACAAAGGTTGTTTATGTGTTCCATGTGTGTTTCATTGTGCTTAGGTCAATATTTTCATATGGATGGCACATGTAAGAGGACCGCATCCATAATGAATGAATTGGTTTTTTCCCTTTAAGGTTATAGTTAGAACCTACTTGCGCTTAATAAAGTGCCGCATTTATGAACACTCATCTTCAAGCACAAATGCATAAAACAATATAATCCTCAATGTATAAATCTAAATTGCATTTGGAAGTGATGTTTTGATCATTGACAATTAACTAGTGAATTGCATCAAACATGCATTTCTTGGCCACATGTTAACTCTTGTTGGATGGGATGGAAACCATCCCATGGTTGCAAACATATGATATTTTAGAATTTATAACTAGGTGTGCAATGTTTGACCTTTTCTTATATGATGTAATTTTTATACCATATATCCCAATGCATAAGATGAGATGATAAAGGTTGATTTATTTTCATGTTTTTAGTTGACTTTGATTTTGATTCAAGGTGATGATTTGGAATATATCCTTATATTATAACAAACATGTGTATATTGATTAAGTAAAATATTACAAATGAAACAAACACCACGAAAATTCATATCGAACTTACATAGACAATAACGACATTGAAATTAAAACCCTAATTTTTCAATTACATTCAATTCTTTTTGTAAATTCACTTGCATCTTTATACTTGTTTCATGGGCACATCAATTCCTTTTGTTTTTCTCAAAGTTTTTTCATATGAATTCACTTCATTTTGTGACCAATTTGTTTTAATTCTCTTAGGGTGCAAACAAGATATTTTGTACCTACTTGTTATCTTGTTTTCTACTTGTAAGATAGAAAAAAATAGTTTTCAAAACTTCTAACCTTCCTTTAGCATTTCAAATCAAATGGAACATTTAGCTTTCCTCATTGTGCTCTCTAACCTACTTCTAACTTTTCAAAAAAAATCATACCATATCATTTGGAGTTGGAAAAACACCCCAGAAGTATCCCCAAAAGTTAAGTTAATTTTAGAGGGTTGAAGATGAATTTAGTTATGAAAATAAACTCCATTGACCAAAAAAATAAAATAAAATTCAGCACATGTCAATATTGAGGGTTGGGAAAAAAGAAACAATTACTTGCATAAAAACATTAATGTATTTTCAAGTACTTGAAATCTAAATTTCAAACTATCAAAAATTAAAAGTCCAATTCAAATGCTTGCTAATACATTGGAAAAACATAATTATATCAATTTAACTTTTGAAACCAATGACAACAATAGTTAAAAAATAATGTACTAAACAAATTTACATTATCTCCATATAATCATTTACTTGTCATTACTTTTTTTTCAAAGACCCCAATATTTCACTATGACATCTATTTTTTGTGTCTACTTTACCATGTTTTCACGCCTCAAATAATGATCATAGTTTATTCAATGTGCCTTCATTTCCTTTAAGGTTTGTTTAATAACATTTCATCAACCAATGGATAATAGACAGATTCAAATTTATCAAAAGGTCAATTGATTGAAATATTTTCCATATCAAGGTTTTGAATTGCACAACATATTTTGTGCACTATGACCAAATGACACATTCAAACCTTTGAGCATGCACGTGTGTTTTTTCAATAAATTTTTTATTGTGAAATACAACAAAATATAGAAAAATAGTCGAATTTAAACTATAAAAACAAAAAAATCAATATCTTCATTGAAAAATGATGAAAATTTACCCCCAAAAAACACTAGCTCAAACCTTTGGATATTAGTTAATTAGAATAATTTCACATACTTGCCAATTAAAAACAAGTTATAGTGGTCATTTGAAGGTCAAGGTAATTTATTTCTATCCTTTTCAACCCAAAAAAAAGAAACTTCATTTTGCAAAAGCCCATCAAGAACCTTGACAAGTTTCACCTATGAAAGCATTATTTAAAGGTTTAAAGCATGGAGCCAAAACATGAAGCCTTTTAAATTGCGTCATTGATGCTAAAAGAATAAGAAACCTTAATCAAACAAGGATGTCGTTATTTGATCTTTTAATGTTCCACAACTAGTTAATCATATTTCAAGACTAGATGACAAACTTGCACACTTGATAACACAAGGGAGTTAGGTTGACAAGCCTTAAAAAGACCATCACGTATTGTACACATATATGTGTGATGAAGGAACCACTTCAAACAACAATTTGAAAGGGAAATAAAATATCAACTATTTTAAATTTTTGAAGCTAGTTTACCCCAAGTTTTGCCAAGTAAAATATAAAGATGTCACCAATTACTCTTGTGATTATCATGCAATTTGGATAAAGTGTCTTGGGTTTCCATTCCAAGGCCAAGGTAGTTCACCCAAGCCCATTGAATCCAAGCAAGGATCCATACTACCACGACCTTTTTCACTTCATCCCACCTTTTGCCCCACCGATGTTGAACATCTTGAAAAAGCTTTACGAATGTGCCTTTGGCTACCATGCCACAATTCCATTCTCCACATCCAAATCACTCATGTACCAATGGGGTACAATCAAGCTTTCCCCAATTACCTCTTGTCATAACACTTGGATTCCCAACTTGCCCAACTTGTTGACTTGGCAATCGCTAGTCACTATGCCTCCAATTTGAAGAATTAAACAAATATCCAACTTTAAAATTAAACTTTAAATCTTGTCATTTGGACAAAATATCAATAAGACATCAAATATTAAAAATGATGTCTTGTGTAATATTTTAAATCAAATAACGTAAATAAAATGCACATTACTATATTGTCATAAAAAGTGAGGAAGTCACAAGTTACAACTTTAAAAGCATGTGAAGAGTGTGGGCTTGGTAGATGAAAATTGAAAGAAGTGCAGTTTGATTCCTTGGCTCATTCTGTTTATAAGTCTCATTTCTAAACAACACAAAGGAATTGGAAAGACAGGCATGCCCAATGTTTTCTTTAAGGATTTTGGCAAGTGGCTTGGGTGAGTGAGAACTATGTGCATAATTAGCTAGCAACGAAAAACACTTGAATTGGTGGTATTACACAACACAAATATGTTATACTACTCTATGGTGAGCTTAGTAAGGAGGTGGTGGCCCGGGGTTTTGTTTAATTGGCAAACTTTTGCCAAATTTCAACCTGAAAAATATTATTTCACTTTCGCCTAATTTCAACCTGAAAAATATGATTTTGCCCTATACAAAGGATTTTTCATGGAAAAAATGACCCAAATTTGCCAGATTTTGAATTTTTTTTTTGCCCCAAATTGTCAAGAATGTAGAAGGATTTTATTTTATTTTTCCTACTTTCATATCTAGTATGCAGCCAAATTTGGCTAAATTATTTTGTGAATGTTCTCCACTTTGGCTACATCACAAAATCCTTAAAAGAACCTTGCTCAAGCTATCTGGTGATTTTTGCCTAATAAAAAAAATCCCTGATATAATGGTAGCCAAGTCACGAGACCCATTTTATAGGAAAAAATTAGATTTGGCAACATTTGGCCAATAAAATATTATGCTGGGCAGTGGGCAATGGGCATGACACTTCAATTGACTGCTTCAGCATTTAATAGCATTTAAAAATTTTTTTATTTTTAATTTTAAAAATTTAGGGTAGGGAGAAGTCCTTACCCCCCCCCCCCCCCCCCCCAAGAGAGCAATCCACGTCCCCACCTCAAATAAAGGAAAAATAATGTTTTAAATTCTAACCGGAGCTCAAGTTGAATATTTAAACCATTTTTGAACTGGAAAATATCTCCCAGGAAAAAGAAGAAGATAGGTACTTAGGTGTCCAATTTTTTGAATTAAAAAAAAAAATTCAACTTTGTGATGTAGCTGAAGTGGCAATCATCCATAAAAAGATTTAGCTAGATTTCGCAACAAAAAAATTAAGTAAATAAAATAAAATAAAATATAGCATCCTTCTATAATTTTTTCCTACCTATTGCAACTTAGGATGATAGGATGTGGCGATTTTCTTTTTGATATATCAAAATTTGGCAGCCAAAAAACTCAAAAAAACACTAAAATTTCTCCCCAAAAATAAAAATCCCTGCTACTACAAGGACCCCACCTAAAGATTCATTGCAAAAGAACAAGAGGGGGGGGGGGGAACAAATGGACTCGAACAAAAGGGCCAAAGAAAGAAAAAACAAACAAAGAAAGCAAGAAAAAAAATCCCAAAAAAATCTATGGGGAGAAAATGTAGAATACCACCCAAGGGTGGGGGCCAAAATTCCCAAAATAAGGGACGTACAACTCACCAAGTCCCACATCTTAGGAATGGCCCCACCCTTGTGTCCTAAATTTTAACCTGATGTGGTATGGGGCATTCCCAAAATAAGGGGGCTACGTGAGGCATAGCCAGGCCTAGTCCCACCTCTTGGGAATGCCCCCAGGCCAACAAGTCTCAACGTGATGTAAACCACTAGGCAAACCATGGTTAGGCCGAATCATTGATCACGGAGGTGAGGTTGGATACATATAGATCATGAGACACCTTAGTAGGCTTAGGTATAAGTGACACCTACATCAACATAGTAGGTCTTAAGGCCTGTTAAGGGAGACCTTAGGCCTACTCATCAGCATGAAAGGTACCTAGAAAAAAGTTAAGGCTCTTTTTGGGGGTCGCGAGGGAAGGCGCAAAACGGACACAGTCTTTTGTGTTTTTTTGCCGCTTGGCCGTCGCTCGCTCTGATGCGCTCGCTCTTCGACACGAGAGTGTTTGACGCTCGCGTCTGCGCGTTTCTCGGCCATCATCATCGTCGTCGGCTGCTGTTGACTGCATATTTGGCAGCTCCCGAAGGGGCGCCCGACTGACCCAGCTTCCGATACAAAACTTTCTTCAATCAAAGTTTTGTGCTTAAGACGGCCATGAGCCAGCAGAACTGAAACCAATTCTCACTGAGCACCACCAGCAACAACTGTAACAGCAGCAGCAGCAGCAGCAGCAGCTGTAAGTCTCTCATGCGGCCTTTTGTCGTCGCCCCGATCCTTGAATCCTAGCTTCTCTTTTAAATTTCTCCTACCTTCAGTATCTGAAAGCTTCACGGTGATGTCAATCAATATTTTCATTTGAATGGAACTTAATTCTCACAAAATCAATTCATTTTTTCCATCAGTAAGTGATCGTCACTTCTATGCCAGTATCTGAAAGTTTCATGGTGAAGAGTGAGGAGTACTACTCCAGTGTTAATTTGTCCACCCCCCCAATCCTTGAATCCAAGCTTTTGTTCTCAGTATCTGAAAGTAATTTGATTGGAATTGTAGCTGCTGGATTTTAGTCTGGTAGCCATGAGTCATTGGAGTATTCTAGACTTCCTAATTTGTTGCTGACCCAGATCCTCGAATCAAAGCTTCCTTTTTTTGGGTTTGTCTCCTTGGGATCTGAAATAAATTTCATTGCAATCGGTAGGAAGTCTGTAGTTTGATAGCCATGAGTGTGAGTACTCTAGTGGGTGTTTTGGATACCTATTTTGCAGGATTCTCAAATCGTCCTTCACTTTGTTTTGCAATTGTGAAATTGAAATCTTGTTTTTTTAGTATCTAACTTGATAAACCAAGAAAGACGATGGGTAGTGCAAGTTGGAGCTGAAATGATCTCTATTATTTCTCAAGAGCAAAAGTAACCAAATGAAGTTTGGTTGCACAAGATTGATTCTGTTCCAAAATTTGGAGTCATGATCTTCAGCTGAGCTCTTCAAGTGCTTTGAGATGCACCACTAGGGGTTCTTGAACTGGCTCTCAAGGAACCACTTACAATTCTAACCAAGCTGATCACTTGTGCAATCTGTAAGCTGCACTCATCTTACTGTTTTTCCGAGTCCAAAGATGGATTTGCAAGCTCTATAGAAACAGTAACTTTGGCAGCACTGAAGAGATTCAAGGTGTCAAGTTCATTTTGCAATCCTCCTGTAACACCCATCTTCTACAATCAGAACCAAGGCCACCACATATCGTCCTGCACAAATTACTAGCTTTGCCTCTCGAGATCAATGTAGGGTTTGCTGTGAGAAGACTTCAGAAATGATTTGATGTTTTGAGAAAATTTTGGTGGTTGCAGTAAGACCAGACCAGACCAAGTATTGTTGTTGTTAATATATTAAGCTTCTTTGTTTCCAAAGCTGAGTTGTAGTGCACCATGCAGAAACAGAAAGGATGATGAAAGGTGAAGTTGACACTCCCAATCAGCATAAGATTTCTATGCCTGTTCATCAGAATGGCAAGGTCATGAACAAGGATGGTCATGAGAGCAGCAGAACAGACAACGAGAATCTCTACACTAGTGCAACTAAAGTCGATGAGTTGAATGCGGGTGCAAAGTTTGTGCTTGAATCCAAAGGTCGCACACTCTTGCACATGCCCATGTACTCCACTTTCTCGAGCTCCACAGCTGTTTTGAGCTCTGCTGTAATCCTGGTGCTTGTTAAGAACTTGGTTCCTCAAGCTTGTTATCCGGAAACTTGCAAGTGTGTCCATTCCTTTACTGCTTGCTGAAGTAATTTCTGGTGCACTGCAGGGCGCTGGTATCATGCAGGGTATCATCTTACAGTATCAATTGCAGCTCCTGCACTTCTGAGTTTGCCATTTGCATTTGATGGGTTGAGTTGGGGGCCGGGGTTTGTTGCACTAATAATTGCAACCGGTGTCTCCTTCTATGCTTACACTCTTATCTCCAAAGTACTGGAACAAGCTGAATTAGAAGGACATCGCTTCCTACGATTCCGGGATGTTGCAGGTTATGTTCTTGGTAAAGAATCAATCCTGCGACCAGACTCAAAATTCTTTGTATGTAAATTCTTCTGTAAATTCTTTGTTTTGCATTCATTCAGTACTAACATGACCATTTACAATACGGTTTCAGAAAACCCACTGCACAGAAAAACCCAAACCCACTGCTGCACTGTTGTTGGTGCTGCATTCACAATCAGTAACAGTAGCCATGTATAATCCACTGATTAGGGGGCTGATTAGGGTTGTGCACTTGAGAAGAATTAGCAGCTGAATCTGAATCTGGCATGGTCTGCAGGAAGGAGATGGGGCTTTTATCCAGTAGGAGCACTTCAAATTGCTGTCTGCCTTGGTACTGTTGTTGGCAGTACTCTCCTTGGTGGTGAGAGCATGCAGGTAATTATGCAACTTTTTTTTCTGTCCAAGGTTTTGGTATATCATCTAACATGCTTGCAATTCACTGATTTCAAGCAAGTGATTTACTCAAGTGATTTACTTCAAGTGTTTCTTGTCTCAGTGATGTCTATAGATTCACTGTTGGGTTCATTGGTCTTGTGCAGATCATATACCTCATCTACAAACCAAATGGTTCGATGCAGCTCTATGAGTTTATCATCATCTTTGGGATCCTGATGTTGATACTCTCACAGTTACCATCATTCCACTCCTTGCGCTACATCAACTTGGCATCACTTGTGTGCTGTCTGGGTTTTAGTCTTTGTGTTGTTGGTGGCTCCATATATGTAGGTAGGTACAGACAGGATCTTGTCAACCTATATTTAAGCATCTGATGAGCTTCTTCCTCTTGGTCACCAGTGGAGTGGAAAGGATGACAATCACTGAATTGCATGTTTCTCATGACATGGACTTTTCCTTTTCTTGCTTTCATTTAGGTCATTCGAGGCAAGCACCCAGCAAAAGTTATTCTGTTAAAGGCAGTTCTGTAACCAAAATGTTCACCATTTTCAACTCTCTGGCTATTATCATTACAACGTTTGGGAATGGAATCATTCCAGAGATTCAGGTATGGAATTGTTCCAGAAATTCAGGCAAAAGTCTCTGTGAGGTTCAGCAAAGGTGAATGTGTGCCTTTGCTCCTGGTTGTAGGTTAGTAGCTCTTTCTTGAGGTAGGATGTATGTGCCCACAGTCATGTGATTGACAAGGGGACTTGACTTGGTTTTCATTTGGTTGATTGTTTTGTTTCTTCTCAGGCAACTCTGGCTCCACCGGTATCAGGCAAGATGTTCAAGGGCTTGTTGATCTGCTATGCAGTAGTCATATCAACATTCTTTTCTGTAGCGGGTGCTGGATATTG
>Ga0116229_10003707_pt1 | contig 25171 bp, 13 predicted proteins | sample S1TSphgellanicum_3_FD_87313 | JGI IMG/M metagenome (GOLD analysis project Ga0116229, IMG submission 87313) | Host-associated microbial communities from peat moss isolated from Minnesota, USA - S1T2_Fc - Sphagnum magellanicum MG | ecosystem: Host-associated > Plants > Peat moss > Unclassified... | reverse complement strand
ATGTCTTCTTGGTTATGCTTGTGGGATAGGGTTGTGAGATGTCTTCTTGGTTATGCTTGTGGGATAGGGTTGTGAGATGTCTTCTTGGTTATGCTGTGAGATAGGGTTTCCTATTTTGAAATGTTTGCCAATTTGGAAACTTGCCATAAGGGGAAGAAGAGGCCATTATGCAATGATGATTGGCTTGTTACTTCTTTTGATTCAATAAACATAAGTAAGGAAATTGCTTCAATTGCTTCAATTGTTTCAATTTGAAGACCAATGACTTTCCTTCTCCATTACCAAGAAGAACAAATCCTTAGAACTAATGTTGCATCGTATGTGAGCATCCCAAGAGGAATTTAACATTAAATGGAGATAGGGTTTTACAACATGTCCAAAAAGTTAACAAGCTAATACAAAATTGCACCCTCCCCCTCCTCCCCCCTCCTCCCCCACCCCCCTTCAAAATCCAATTGGAAATGTGGTGAAAAAGTTTCCAATGTTTTTTCAAATTTTCGTGATTTTTTTCTTTTTGAAAATGAATACATTGCAAAAAAAATTTAATTTTGTATTTGTGTGAAATTTTTCAAAAACTATATATGGATGGTTAGAACCAATGTTGGTAGGTTCTTGATTTTATGCAAGTTTAGGTGCAAGTTAGAGGTCAAGTTATGGAGGTTCCAAACCAAAAATTTCACATTTCATGGACACTATCATTACAATTGGGCCAAATAGATGGCCATTTTTTTTTAAACTAAAACTTGAACCAGGAGGGGTGTTATCCCTTGTCCAACAAGCTTAGATTCTCTAAGTACAAAAGTACAACTTTTAAAAAATCAAATTTAATCCTATTTCTTATGCATGTAATTAATTTTAATTGATTGTACATAATTAAAGTTGTATAATATTTATTTTGGATTGTGTGGTTTGATTGAAAAAAAATTAATTAAATTATAAAAATTATGTTTAGTTGTGTGTAATGAAAATGGAACTAGACTTGACTTTTGATAAGACTGGACTCTAATTTTTTATTTTTTTTCAAAATCAGAATTAAAAGTTTTTAAAACCCAAAGAACTAGGGTGGGGATCGATTTTAACATCAAATCAAAAGGTCCATCAAAAACTAAAAAAGTTTCATAACTAAAATTGAAGGTTCTTTTTATAATAAAAAAACCAAACAACATTAATTAACACACATGTTTGTCTACATTCATACCTCTCTACATAGGAGGATGGCTTGTGCATGAGCATAAATCTTAAGCTTGGAGGTTTGAGTTTGGAACTTAAAGTTTAATGTGATTCTAATCCACCTACATGGATGAATATGTTCATAGATGAATGATTTTATATGGGTGGATTTTATTTATCATTCGAATTAAACAAATAAATCATTGGATGAAATTCATCCATGTTTAGAAGATAAATAAATTCAAAATTATTCATATCCATCCTCATTTGTTGTTCAAGTAATAATATTTCAAATTTGAATGTCATTTAATAATGATGGATAAAGAAATTGTGATAATAAAGGAAAATATGTTGATGGGACCAAAAGATTTTTTAACATTTTGTTTTAACAATCAATTTCATGAACAATGTTAGGCAATTCAAAAAATATTGTCATGGAATGATTATCACCCCACCCACCCAATTATTGTCAAGAACCTTACATATTTACTTCATGGAAAATTAAAGTGCCTTGAAAATAAATAATTATTAACAAAACCTCATTAAATGAATGAAAAAAATCATTCGTCCATAATGAAGATGAATCTTTACATTCATCCCTGTGTTTGTTTTTAAATTTACTAGTATAACATTCACTTTGTGGTTAAATTTTTGGGTTTTGCTTACATGTGTATAGGGGAAAAGACATTTTACCATCCCAAGTTCCAACTCTAGGCTCATGTAGTAGCTTACATCCTCTACATAAGTAAATAGTTTATGTATCTACTTACTTATGTACCTACTCATCTACCGATCTAAAGGTCTATTCACACTTGTTAGTAGCTTATTAAAAAAGTTAAGGCACAATAGTAACTTGCCACAAAAAGTTAGAGTTACTTGACTTTTAACTTTAAAATTAGTACTACATAATGTTGGCACACTACCACCATTCACAAAACCTAATTATTTTTCACCACTAACCTACTTTAATTGAATAGTATTATCATTGTCCTAAGACAAATCAAGAAAATTACTAATGTAGTTTCATTTCTTACACACTTGTTATGATTTCCATCCTTTTGGCTTCTTCATTGCAATGTTTAGCATTCACATTTCTTTAGTGTTCAACGTTCAAGTTTCTTCAATGTCATTTTTCCCAACTTCTTCATTATAACATTCAATGTTCACATTTCTTTAATGTTCAACATTGAGGTTTCTTCAGTTTCATTTTTCTTGACTTTTTCATTGTAGCATTCACGTTTCTATAATGTTTAGTGTTAAGGTTTCTTTAGTTTCAATTTTCCTAGCTTCTTCATTGCAACATTCACGTTTCTTCATTGTTCAATGTTCAAAATCCCGCTTTCAACCTTCAACATTTAACATTGTGTCACATTTTTCTATTTTATTTTGTTTTGTCCACCTTTGCTTATAACGTCTCACTTTTAGCCTTTAACCTTCAACATTCAACATTATGTCATGTTTTTCCACTTTGTTTTACTTTGTCACCTTTGCCTACAAATACAAATCATTGTGACTTTTTTTTGTTTGCAATAGATTGACATATTTGTGTTTTTTCTTTTGTTATAAGTTTTAAAGTGTGTGTGGTTATTTCTTTTGCAAGTTGTCATGAGTTCTTGTAATCTAGTTTTATTTGTGTTGTTCTTGCAAATTTTGTTGTTAAGAGTTGTTCATCTTGTGTTACGATATAGATGCAAATTCTAGTTTTTAGTTTTTAGATTAGCTTCCATTACATAATCAAAAAGGTAAAAGGTTCTTTTGCACCATGTTCAATTTTTTTATGTTCCATTAACTTCATGTGTCTTGTAATCCTATGTTTTCTTCACAAGAGAACTTGGCAATTGGGTGAAAATTAGGTCCACAACCTAATATTCCCATTCTTTGATGACATAATACAATGATTCTCATTAAATTGAACACTTCAGAATCAGTAGAGGTTTTGTTTTCCATTTGTCTTCAAAGTTAAAACACCCAATTTGGAAAAAAAGAACATGCATTACCAATGTGTTATACATGTAGGGATATGGGTGGCATGCTCACTATATAAGCTCACTCATAGTGCTGAACTACTCCAATGTAGTGAATTATTTGCCATTGGTAAGTCAATAGTACATTTGGTTCTGCAAAAATTTGTGTTTGTTGTGAACATTGTGTTCAAAAATAAGATCATGTGCCTTAAAAGAAAAGAGTTGGTCGAGGTTAGGACCAAGTTCAAAAGCTTTTATGGTCTACCATTAGTCCACAGAACTATTGATGTCACACAAATACATGTCCAGAAACCTTGACGGCAATCTGTAGTTAATTACTTTTCTTTCAAGTCTAAAGGTTATAACATGCGGTTGCAAGTTGTAGTTGACTACCACAAGAGAATTCAAAACATTTTTGTGTGAATGTCTTCCATGAATGATGCACAAATCTTACAAATCTCTAGCTTGTACTAGAGAGCTATGCATGCCCACACATTGAAGACTTATCCTCTTTGATTTCAACCATGTTGAAGTCCCCACAAATAATCTAGTTGTATCCCTTGGAATTTTTTCCAACAACCAACTCCCACAAAATGTTTATATCAATAGAGTTGTTCAAATGGAGCATAAATGTTGATGATCCCAAGGTCACCACATTGTAGCCCCTTCAATGTGATTACTTGGGCTCTATTACTTCCAATGGTTATGTAATCCATCACAAATTTTGCCCATCTAGGATCCATTAAGATGCATGTCCCTCCTTTACCTGTTGTGTATTGTTGCCTTTCAGATGTGTAACCTTCCTCTACTTCCAAAATCCACATTATAACATTCGGCCATATAGCTTTTCCAATGTTCAATGTTGCAATGTCTCTTTGAAGCTTGTGTTTTTGAAGACAAAGGATGTCCACCTACGGACCTATCCTCTTAAGTAATGACATAGTTTGAAGGCTTTTCCATCTTCATTCAACCCCAAGATGTTGTAGGAGATAAGATGCAACTTCATGATTCATAAATAAATGTTGGAAAATTTCTGCCCATGTTCCCCTTATGTTTAGCAGCTTTAATTTAATTCTCAAAACCCGACAAATCATAGATTGATTAGGGCTTTGATGCATTACCAATTTTTTTAATGGTGGGGTGCTAGATCTATTTCCCCTTGTTATTTTAATTGATTTAACATTGTTTTCTTTCTTTCCAATGTCATCTCCATAGCTAATTCCCGATGCAGGAGTAACAAATTGGAATACATGGCCACCAACCCCTAGTCTCCCACTTGCATTTTTGAAAGGGCTAGGTTTGTTAGTCAAACCCATCTCATCTTGTCCAATCTCCACCTCCCCCTCTTGTTTGGTTAAAGATTGTTGTTTGCTTGCTCCTTTCCAAATATGCCACTAATTTGGCCTAGAACACCACACTCTTGCAAGATAATTAATGTGTTTGCATTGTGACCTAGTTCTATGGTTTGTTCTTCTATGACTAAAATTAATTATGAAAGCAACATTTGTGAAACCTAAAGGGGATTAACTAGATGTGCTTGGTTAACATCCATTGGTTCCACTTGTTACAAGGATTCTACCAATTGCATTTGTGGTGCTCTTACATCAACAACCTCAATGACATTCCTCTCTTTTGTATGTGCAATGTCAACCACTAATTAATGGCTGGTTATTTTGTTCATATGCAATGTCCTCTTCCTTCTCATTATCAAAGACTTCTATAAGCCCCATTATATCTCTCTCTATAATTGACCTCTTACTACCCCCTACTTTCTTGGGTGACCATGTCATTGGTGCAGTTACGTACAATTGACACAACTTTAATTTCCTTATCCCTAGTCTTACATCTTTCAAATGGAACTTCTTTTTCCACCACAAATTCCTTCACCTTCAAATCATGTTGCCTTAGGATGGGCAAGCTTGGGTCCTAATTTATATGGCATGTCCCAACCTCCTCTTTAACCTCTAAATTGGGTGCATTTTTTACTACAAATATTTTGATCCTTGAGACCTTATAGTTGTGCTCACCCTCCCTTTGCCCTTATCTTCAGTAACTACACTCCCATCTTTATTTTTATTTCTCCTTCTAGTAACCTCAATGAACCCTTCACTATCTTCTTAGGGTCTTAACTTACTATTATGTGGAAGTTGCACCACCTCCCCTTCCTTCTCAAGTCCTTTGCCTATCTATACCTAACTAACCTCCATTTTTTTCACTTCTTGATCAGCCTTATTACCCTTCTTATTTTTCCTACTCCCACTTATAGCATGTTCAACCCATTTTGTTATGTATTATCAAGCTCTAAAGGCTTGACAATCCCTAATGAAATGTGTTAAACTACCACAAAAATGGCATTTGATAGGATACTTTTCAAAATTGACCGTCACTACCATTACTTCTCCCTTAATTCCACCAATAGAAATCATGGAAACCCATTCTAATTCTAGATCCATGGCCACACAAAATTTAGGATCTCTTCACTTTGGGTTGTTGGGGTCCTTTCCTAAGATTTTCCCTATTCAAGCAACAATCTTTTCGCCAAAAGGTCGATACTCAAAGGGGAACATTTTCAAAGAACACCACATCAAAATCTTTAGTCCTTGCAGTAGTTCTAAATTGAACATCGGCATCCATTCTTGATAAATTGTTGTGCCCTGTGGAATCTTACGTGGGGTTAGCATTAGCAACTTCTTTGTGCCCTCTTTTATTGTGGTGCTCAAGTATAGAAAACCCCTCCTTGCATCCATGCGAAATTGATCACCCCAACCTTCATTGTCGCATTCAAAAGCACAATCCAATCAAATATATGATGTGGAGGGATTTTCATATTGACACTATAAAAAAATGTGACTTTTTAGAAGGTCCAACTTGACTAAAATGTCCACATTAACCAAAGCGGATGGTCATTTTGACTAAAGGCTTGGGGCATGAAAAAGACAAGTTACTTTTGATTGAGACATTTGATTAAAGTGATTTTTTTGACCATATGACAAACCAAACATCTGGTCAAAAAAACTAAAAGTCCATCAAAATGACCAAGGCTTAATCAAATTGACCATACTTAATGGCCATTGTGATTTATAATTAATTAAATTGACCATTCTAATTTGACATTTAATCAAATCAACCATACTAATTTGGTTATTTAACCTACAAGTTTATTTTGCATAAAGTACATACCAAACATAAGTTCATAGCTAATAGGCCCTAAGTTAGGCATATTACACCTAATAGTTATTTATACAGTTTAATAAGCTATTTACATGCTACCTTTAAGCACATGTGGGTACTTAAATTGAGTACATTGATTAGTTAATATTTAATAATTGATACTTAATATTCAATCATTTATGGTTAATATTTTATATAATAAATTAATCACCAAATAAATGTTAATTAATAACCAATCGTTAATTTATCCATCAACTTGTTATTTAATTAATTATTATTATCTAATTATCAATTTTATCTAATTTTTTGGCTAATAATTGATAGTAATTTATAATAATTAATAATATTCAATACATAATTTGAAATAATTATTGATAAATGATTATTTTAAACTAATTTTTTAGTTAATAATATTTTATATATTAATTAATAAATAATATTAGATAATAAATTATCAATAATCAATATTAAATAACAATTATCAATAACCAATCATTTAAAATTTAAAATAAATAATAAATAATATATTATTATTATTTCATGTCTAATATTGAATATTTCATACCAAATATTCAATAATCAGCCATTTATATGGAATAATTATTAATTAATAATAAATAATCATTATTTAATATTTAATATTTAATCATTCATAGGAAATAATCAATTATTGATTTTGATTATTTATTATTTATTTATTATTTATTTATAATAATTAATCCTTTTTTATTAATTACATATAGGTAGCCTATCCTACTGATTAGGTTAATAGCCTAGGCCACATGTGTAAAAATAGGTTAATAAAAGCCAACGGCAACCTCCTAAGTCACTATGAATAGTCCTAAAAAGATGATGTGGTATTCGAGGATTAGATGAAAGTCTTGAGATAGTGCTAAACAACGATGCTTAAATAATGTTTTTACATTGTTTTCACTATGCTAAAAAACATTAATTATAAGCTTTGAAATGTGTTGAAAAATATTTTATATTTATTGAATTACCTTTCAAACTTTACTAGATTCTAAATTAATATATCAAAAAAAGGTTTCACATAAATATAACATGTATTTTCAACATTAACTTAGTTTATGAAACATATGAACATCAAATCCAAGGACTAATTATGCCGAAATTGGCTCTTATTAGTTTGGTTTTACCCACCTAGGCTTAGGTACTAAGTAATTAACTTAACATAGGCCACTTAAACCTACTAGGTATGTAGCCTAACTTAGGCCACCTATGCCTACAAGGTAGGTAGCTTAACCTAGAGCACTTAGGCCTACTAAGTAAGTACATAGCCTCGCCTAAATTACCTAGGCCTATTAGGTAGGTAACCTCACCTATTAAATATGTAACCTACACTTAGACCTACTTAATAAGTTAAGCTACCTACCTAGTATGCATAGGCTAAGTTTATTAATAGGCTAATAGGTACCTACGTAGCCTACTAAATAGCATAGGCATAAATAGCTTACCAAGTAGGTATAAACATAGACTTAGTAGGTATTTATAAGGCCTAGTAGATTATAACCTACATGTTACCTAGGTCCATGCATTTATTAATAGGTACCACTAACCTACCTAAGCTAACTTACCTATAACCTGCCTATTTATGTAAATAGTGTAAAAAAATTAAAGTTCATATAGTACAATATGCATGTTGAAAAACAATATTTTTAAGAATTCAAAAATCTTTTGTTGATGTTGATGGCATTTTTTATGTTTGCAAAATGGTGGAAATTCATCACAAAAAAACCTTTGGTTACATCATTAATATTTATTTTAAAATTGCAAAAAACTTAGATAAGGTTTACGATGATATGAAAAATTGAGTTCAAATGTTTTCAAATAAATTTGATGTGAGTAAAAAAGGGCTAATAGGAGCCAACAACAATCTCTTAAATCACTATGACTAGTCGTGAAAAGATGATGTGGCAACACATGACTGGATGAAAAATGTTGAGATAGTGCTAAACAACAATGCTTAAACAATGTTTTTACATTGTTTCATCATGTTGAAAAGCACTAGTTACATGTTTTAAAATGTGCTGAAATGTATTCTATATTTATTGGATTCCCCTTTGAACTTTACTAAATGTTAAATTAATATATTAAAAAGGGCTTCACATAAATACAACATATACTTTCAACATTATTTTAATTTATGAAATGTATGAACATCAAAACCAAGGATTGGTTACACCAAAATTGGCTCATATTTAGTTTGGTTTTACCCATGTTAGAATTGATTATATGTTTAAGGTTGGAATTATAAGAATTACATTTAAATTTTTACCCAATAGGAGTAACATTTTTTTTTTCAAATTTCTAATCCCAAATTTTTGCCAATTTTTTTGTTGTTCACATTTTTCCTTCAATTTGCACTATTTTTTCCATTTTTTTCCCAACAAGAATTGCCAATTTAAGAAAATTCAAAACCAAAAAAAACATGTTGGTTGGGGGGAAGGGGAGTTCATCCAACTATTTAAACGCAAAATTTCACCAAATTAAATTGTGCTTCCTTTTACAAAGGAAACAAATGTAAAATATGTTTTTACATCATTAAAAAATATACATGTTCTGATTTTTTTCAAATTTGTGTAATAATCATTAGTATTATTGTATGATTAATTTTGCTAAACAAATATGGACTTGATAATTAAATGGCTATATTTATTACATAATTAATGTTTTTTCTTATGACCAAATTCTGCCAATTTAAGTGGGCAACAACATAAAAAATGATTTATTTGAAAGAAAAGTATTTTGGGTCAAATTTAAAATATATATTATTATTTTTTACGACAAAATATTGGTAAAAATCCTAATATTGAAATAATTAAACAAGTTTATAACTACATAACTTGTTTATAACCAAGTGTGGCATCTTCTTATGGATGATTATCATTTTTACAATATTGTAAAAATAAATAAATAAATGTATACCTAATCATATTGGGGAAAATAAGAACTTGCAACTCTTCAAAAAATGGACATATTTTATGTAATGAAATAAAATTATAAAAGACTTAATAATTACACTTTTGAATTCATATTGAAATTACAAAGATTTGAGGTCAATTTAAATTAAAAGATATTAATTTGTTGATTTATTCATGAAACGTTATTTTAAGTTTTTTTTTTACATTGTAAATTTAATTTTTGTAAATTATAATTATTTTTTTTAATAAGCTTCAATATCATCTTTTCATTTGTAACATTTGAATAAATTTCGCAAAAGAAAATGTATGTGAAAGTTTGAATTTCCTAAACAATTTCATACGAAACATGATAAATTTAAACATTTTCATCTTTATTAATAAAGTGTTCAAGTGGTTTGATGGTTAAGACCTCGATGTGCTTCCATGAAGTCTTGGGTTCAATCCTTAATGGATGCATGCGTAATATATCTTGTACAAATGCAATTTACAAACATATACATCATGGTGAATACAAAAATATGTACATGCTTAAATGGTGTCAAAACATTTTTGTTGAAAAAGTTGGAAAAAAAAACTTTAATGTTTTTTCATGACATGTAAATTTGTCATGGCATGCCGTGACAAATTTGTAATCCGTGATTCCACGATCTAGGAAAAAAAAAAGGGTATATGATGACATGGCATGTTATTCCATGTCATATTAACTTGGGACCCTATATATCCATGTCATAATTTTTTAATTAAAAATTATCTAGTGCAACATGCAACTATTCAAAATGATTAAAAAAAATTTCACTAAAAATGTTTTAATCAACTGATCCTTTTTTACCAAAACCATACAAGTTGCATATTAGTCAAATTTGTCCTATTTCACTAAAGACCTAGTGAATTTGGGTAGTGAAAAAGACAAGATTTCTTCTTGTGAAATGTTGTTAAGTTTCAACCATTGATTTAGTTATTTTTTGATTGCACCATGCAATTTTTTGTAGCCTTCCTTTTGTTCACCTTTCAACATTATTCTATTTTTGTCTACAAAGATTAATCTAATTTTTCACATGTAAAATGCTCATAAGATCACAATGCTCACATGTCACAAGAACGCTTTGTTTTTCCAATTGCCCAACCTCAAGCCACATGTTTAATCCATAAATTCTTGGCATTGCCATTTTTGTTACTTTTTCAACCACTATAAATGGAACTCTCTCAACACAAATTTCAACAACATTTTCCAATGTCCATAATAGATGGCAAAATGCTCTAAAGCATTCTAGGACTTCCTTTTGTAGTTTCACCTTCAGAAATGGTATTGCAAAAATATATAGTATTGTTGATTTATGTGTGATCCCTTTGGACTCACAACATCAATCTTTGAACATTAATGTTGCACAACAATAGTGGGAAAATCATGCTTGTTATTGGGTATGACTCAATAAGGTGTGAAGTGTAGAGATTATCAAATCTATGATCCAAACAAGTGATTCTTCACCCACCCAATGTTTGCATATTTCTAAAAAGAAAAGTGTATACTTTCATGTAGTTAGATCCCCATTGAGGGAACTTTTTGCAAGCAAGGATTAAACATCCATTATATTTCAAATGTGAAACTATCCCAAATGGCAAAATCCATTTTTTCCCTCTTGCAAAAATTGATAACCTCTTTCGGAAAACTAATATTTGGGTGTGTTCACGATAAAATGACCAACATCCGCCCACTTGGTTGCTTAAAAACAACTACTTAATTTGAAATATTCTTAGAATATTTTCCAAAAAAGTCTTCAAAAAATCATCAAAATTTTTTTTATATACTATTATTTTAAGGTTTACATTCAAACTTTGCCCAAAATATGTCATTTAAAAATATTTTCAAGACCATTAACATGTCTTTTTTGTAGTAAATGAGTGGTTATGAGTGTGTTAAAAGTGCTTTTGGGTGTCTTTCATTTATTAGATTAATTAAAAATTTATTCACATGTTCCCATGGTATAATTTAAATGTATACACTAATCCAAAAATTTCAACAATAATTTAAATTGTCACATAAAATATGAAACATTAAACACTGGTTACAATGTGAAGTGGTCGTTTTATTGTGAAATCACCCATTTGGTTTTGTATTTTGGAGTTTCATAGGTCAATCTAATCGACAAATTTTACATCACATTGTTTTGCACTAAATGGCAACAACTCTAATGCAACATAGTGGGGTTTTAGTTTCAAATTTTGTTTAAAACAAATTCTCTCTAGTTTCACTGCATTTTCAATGACACAAATTTCATGCGACATACATGCTTGGGTACTAGTCTTTTATACATAATTATTTGATTTCATCCCACATTAATGGTGGATGATAAGTGTTTTGAAATGGAGCACCAATGTTATGTTAATTGAGAACTAGATCATTTGAATTTGGCATTAACTTCATTCCGAGTCTTTATACATTTGTTGTTTAAGCCTTTTTGTTGGTGTAATATTGTGGTGGCAAGAGTTCCATGATGACCCATGTATTTTATCACTTCTATCTTTTATCACTATTGCTTATGTTGTATATGACATCCATAAAACACATGATAAGGACCTTCTCTCTTCAAAGGTGTGTTGTTGTAGTTGTCAACTCGTCTTGCAACATTTTTGAACCTAGTGAGAATGAACCTTTCCTTGTTTGGTTTTGGATGGAATTTTTTCCGATTTGCTTGGTAGTATAAATCAACACCCTTTGTGCTTGTTCGTGTGAATTTTGGTATCTCAAGGCAAAAGTTTTCAGGATGTTTGCTTTTGAAGTAGTTGTTCATGTCAATCCATTCATTTTGGTATGCACCATGCAACAAATGTGCAAATGGCTCATCCCTGGAATCAACTTGCAATGGGAATAATGAGTTTGGGATTGGTTTAACATTGTTATTTTCCTACATACGAAATAATTGGAGGAGAAACTCACCTACATATATAATATGGAGCACCATTATGCGTAAAATTAATAATTGACCACCAAATGTACTATCAAAGCTTAGTGTACCCCAATCCAATTCAAATGAGCATAAATTATTGTGTTGTGTGCAACAACATTCCATATGCAAAGCATAAGGCTTGTGAAGAAATGGATAATTGGTTACCGTAAAGTTGGAGCACCATATTGATGGTGTGGATTTTTGTCTGAAGGTAGTTTGGTCCTTAACATCTACATACACAAAATGTGTGGCCATCAAGTGAATATTTTGTTCCAAACATAATGTGAAATGGACATTCAACTCAAAAAAGGTCATCAAATTTTTTTTTGTTATGCACAATGTTATGGTCCATAAATTTTGTTTTTAAATCACAACTTATGAAATAAGGCTTGGTAATTTCAAGAAACCAAAGAATAAATTGTACAAGAGTATGTCTTGGGCGTAACGGAACATAGAAATGCTCTCGAGCAATTTTTTGGTCTTTTGCATTCGTAAAATGCCTAAGAAGATACAAGCATGACAACGTAAAGTTGATATGAGGCTATTAAACAATTGGGTTTTGAAACAATATTGAATTGGATGAACTTTTTATGACAATGAAATCACAATTAGTTGAACTAACATATAGTTAATGAATACAAATTGAGATCAAACTCATGTTGCTTATTATTAATCCATATAATATGAGGTTGTTAGCTTAATGGTTAGTAAGTACTCATGAATCTTCACTAGATCAATTGAGATTGGCCATTTGTTTGTAAATGATCTATGGACAACCATGATTCACTAAAGCATTCAAAGTATGAGTATCCAAAGACCTAGGGTGAAGATTGGAACAACCACATTGAATACCTTAAATGCCTTAAGTATTGCAATTCAAAAGTGTGCACTTTCGATGTGATTATGAAACATTAAAACACAACAAGTTTTTAATCAATTTCAAACACTTGGTCATTTAAGTGTTCACATAACTTCAAGGTTTTTTTTTTCAAATTCGTGAAGTAGGTGGACTAGTGATCCTTTGGAATAGGACTTAGCTAAATTTGGCTATAGGTCAAAGAGCAAAGTAGAATTTTATTTGAACCCTACTATATTATGTTTAAATTTGGCAAATTAAGTTTTTTTCCTCATAAATATGGCAACTTGGTGCCATCTTTTCCACAAAAAAACCTTTTAAACATTCACAACTTTTCTTTCCCCAAGTGACAATTTTTTTTCACTTTTTTTTACATAACTGATATTGATAAGGTTGTATTGTTTTGCTGATCATTTTTTTGGGGAAAAAGTTGTTTATAAGTTCAAATTTGATTAAATGAATTTATCTTGAAAATTTTATTTTGAAGATAATGTACAATATTATACATATGTTATTTGATAATTATCAATTATTTTTCCTTAAGGACATGTAAGTGTTCAAGTGAATGAAACCCACTTGATTGCTGCTATCTTGTTCATGGCCAAGAAGTTAGGGCACGCATGATTGTCTTCGGGACTTTGGACAAAGTCATGATGTACAATAACTTCACAAAACACTCCAAATATATTGTCAATATTTGATGAAATCACATGAACTATGTTGGAAGAACAAACATTTTAATATGACATTTGCATCATATATACAACATATATGTGTGTGTGTCTGTGTGTGTGTCAATGTGTGTGCATGTGTGTGTGTGTGTGATTTATATGTACAAAAATATATGCGTTCCCAAGTTAGTCACATGGAATATCTATCTACAACATTAAGGTATCTTTAATTACTAGTAATAAATTGGATATTTTGCAATAATTAAAGATACCTTAGGTTAATTTACTAGTAAAAGATTGGTTTTTTCATCTTTATTTGCTCATCTATGAGTCCAATTATTTATGAAAAGATATTGTTTAACACTCCATTTTGTTTTGATTTCCAAAGTTAGGTTGACTAGAATGGAAAATTTCCAAGTTTATGTTGCTCATTGATATTTTTGAATGTTGTTAAAATAGTGATATGTCAATGGGTCTTTGTTAAACAATACATGTAGGTAACCCTAAATAGGAACCTATACACTGAAAGTCTTTACATGTGGTTAAAAAATGTTTCCACTAGAAAGGCTCATCATGATAGAGCCCAATAAACCACTCTTAGTGGGTTAAAAACATTAAGCAACTCCAATTCATTATATATATATATGTAACCAATGTTTTGTGAAATCCAACTATTTAAACAAATGATGCAAGAAAGAAAATCCCAACTTAAAATTCACTAAGGCAAAATGAAAAAATATTTTAGGTCAATTATGGTTGAATTGGATGGCACGAAAACCACCTTTGAACTTCCATTTTGTAACATTTTGCACAAATATGTGACTAGTTGAAAGTAATTTAATTAACATATGTATTGTTTAGCTATGTCTTATTTCAAAAGCAAGAACCTCACACCATTACTTAATATGATAAAATTCTTGTTCAAAATTTGATAAACAACCCCCCCAAAAGAATCATTTTGAAATTGAATTTAATCCCAATCACAACATTTCAAAATAAGGAACGGAAAAGAAAATCTACCATCTGCAACACCAATGGTAGACAAACCATGTATACCATATATGTAGTCTTTGTCCCTTATCTTTTGTGTTGTCCTTCGTCCCTAAATGCAAACAAGTTCAAATTTTTTTAATAGCACAAATGGCATTTTGTTAACAAATTAATATGTAAAATTCAAATGAATATTTTTAAACAAAACCTTCAACAAAAATTAACCATAAGTCTATTAGTCATCTTCATAAGATTACATGGTCATTTTTTATTGTGCATTTTTTGTGCAAATACTCAAATCGAATCAAACAATCTTTTGACATAAGTTATTAACGTCCCAATAATTGCCATTTGTGTAATTTGTATATGAAAAATTTTAATCAAATATAGCTATTGATGTAATTTTTTTTTTGATATTACATTTTAAAAATTCACCATAATTTGGGTGTTCAATTTTGAACTTTTCTTTTATTGACACTTAAAATTTGAAGGCCACAACTAGTTTATTTTGAAAATAGTCAACATTTGATTGTATTCTCATAATATTTTTTAAATGCACAATAATATGCAAAAAAAAATTGTTATGTGCAATTAATGAAATATGAAAACTTATGTGTCATGGATTCTTTTTTATTCTAATAGTTGAATCACTCAACTAGGAATTAAGCTCCCAAGAAAAATCTTGATTAATTATTTTAAAAACATTATGTCCAAACTATTCATCTTTTGAATGTGGCAGTTGGGGGTGGTGGGACCTAAGAATTATGTGGAATCACTTACATGACCAAGTTCGGCTTTGACAAGATTATAATTATTCGGAGTTGAAGTTCTTTTTTCTACTATCAAAGGTTTGTCAAATTCAGCATATGTTGGGAGCACCATGGTTACAACCTTCTTCGAACTTGATAGCTCATTTTTTGTTCATCTAATGCAAACTTTTAACTACAAATCTATAACATTTGACATGTTCCATTGCAAAATTTCTTGAACTTCTTGATCTTATAATTGACATCGTTGTGAAAAATCACATCCCATGTTACATGTTACCATTGAACAAAAATAAAGAAAGTTATAATCTTGAGGTTTTATCATATGTTCATGCTAATGATTTCTTTGTAAAATGTATTTTCAATGGTTTAATTTTTTTATAGAAATTTTAACAAGTGTAATCATTAAGTTTGTTTTTACATCATGTGTAATTAACCATCATCATATGTAATATTAGAATAGTTTATGATTAAACATTAACTCTTATGAATTCCAAGTTAGAATTAAAATCAAATGTATACCTTATTTTAGAGTAATATTTTGATGATGGTATAGGTGTATTCATTTGTTCATAAGCTCAAACTAAATTTTAATGCAAAATGGATATAAATGTATAAGGAAGGGTTACATTTATAATAAAAAAATTCATACTTTAATAGATCATCAATCAATGTATCCATGTATGCAAATCAATGCTAATTAAGCAATTCATGTTAGTGATTGGTTGCATGTGTATTGTTCTTAAAGACATTTTTCATTCAAAGTTTAATGTTATTACTATTTTGGATTCTTGTTAACAAAGTGTTGTTTTGCAAAATGAAAAGGTGTATTGACCAAAACTTGTCAATTGAAATTTCCATGCAACTTTCCCCACTCAAAATCATAAGCACAATTCAACACACCTAATGTAAGCAGTACACATAGAAATACAAATATAATTTGGCAAAACAAAAATTTACAAAACATAAAGGAATTTAATGCTCGCACTTGTTAACAATTCACCATACCTAGCATGTTAAGAATTGCATTTTGTCTAACATTGTTTTATGGTGTTATTCCATCACAACCTAAAAAAGTTAGTTATCATTCATTTCTAAATTATTTCTAAATGAAATTCTCATATATGCATCCATATTTTAACATTACCATTTTCCATGCGGTCATTAGTTGTTATCGTTGTGTAAACAAAACTTTAAGTAGATGGCATAATCAATCACATTGGCTAGGTTTGCCTTGTCATGTGGCATTAAAGAAGTTGAAGCATTCTACCTTGTTTCTAATGGTGGTGTCCCCCCCCCCCCCCCCACCCTATTAACATAAAACAAATTTAAAAATAACCTATTTTCACTTTCAATATTTTTAGTGTTTTTTTTTATTTTTTTTTATGAAAGGGGAAATTCTTCCTTTTTTTTAATGGTGGTGTCCCCCCCCCCCCCCCAAACCTTGATGACATGACTCAAATTAATAAATGTCAATTATGATCTATCAATATTCATGATGTTATGTTATGTTTAGTGTTATGAAGAGGGACATCCTTCCCTTTTGGATCTTGGCACATCCCCCATATCCTTTCAATTATTTTTTAAAATGTTTTTGGTTCTTTAAAATTTTACCTAAATTAAAAAATTTCACCTAATGAAGGTTTCATCTAAACTTAAACATCAAAATGACAAGAAAAAATGGGGAACAAATATGTTAAGTATTGAAAGCAATGAAAATGGAACTTTGTGAAAGGAATAATGATGAAAAGATGAAAACATTAGTTTTCCATTTTTTCCTTTAGCACACATGTTCACCTAATCACCCTAGCCATCCTTCATAGTACCCCAAACATCCACCCAAACCCCCCCCACCCTTGACTTCAAAAGGCCCAATTACTATCCTTTTAAAGTGCCCCTATTGTCCACCTCATCATCCCCATTGCTCATTCATTGTTTCAAACTAACAAAACGAAAATAAATAAATAAATAAATTTTGCTTGCATCACTCTTCCTATTGCCACTTGTTGCCTTCCTCAACACCCCCATCATCCACATTGTTATCCCTATTGTTCATCCCTTGTCAAACCATTAAAGAAAAGATAAATAAATAATTTTGCTTGCATTGTCCATTTGGTTACCCTTGCCATCCCCATCATCCTTCATTCCTATTGTTGACTATATCATCTCCAACACCCAACATGATATTTGTTTTTGTCATCATCCTCATTGTTTCAATGTTTTCCCAACTACATTCAAGTTAGATTAGGACACTCCTTAAACTATGACACCTCAAATATGATCCAATTCGTTTACCAAAAAATCCAAATTTAAGATGTCTAGTAGGTCAATCATGTTTCATCCTAGAACACCCTATTGAGATGAAAGGTTGACAACGCTAGTTGTTTTATCAACATCAATTCAAATAATTTTATGTTCATGAATAATGTTTAATTCTAATCCCTTTTAAGAGACTACATATCAAGGGGAAATCTTTTTTTAAAGTCAAATAATTTACCATGTGAAATTATTTAATTCTAATGACAACAATAATCAAGGCTAGTATAGGTGAGTGGTGTACATAAGGTCCAATAGGATGTTCGTTAACTTATGATTATGAATTTAACATTCCATGTGAAATTTCAAGCCTAATTGTAATCTCACTCATTTCACCAACCCACCTATATGTATATGAAGAGGCAAATTAGCAAGTGAAAGGTGAAAGCATGTTAATGTGTATATTTTTTGAACATACTCTATGTAATTCAAAGGTCCCCATTGAGAGGAAATGTTTTTTTGGTTAATAGGTTTATTGATGAATGACTTGGATATTTTATTTGGCTAGGATGTTAAAAGCATGCGACATGGACCTACAAGGAAAACTACATTGAAATATATAGATGAATGTGTGCCTCTTAAGCAAGTTCATATTGAAATTTATTAGGATGTTAAATTGTCCAATGTATTATGCATCTTAATTCAATGAATCCACTTGAAGTTAAATTTAAGTACATCACTTTCAAGGTCATGATTTGGTGCCTCCCAAAATTTGGGCAAATTTGGTTTGAGTGTCAAGGCACCAAATTTTTGAATAAATTACCCCATTATGTTTATGAATTGACAATATGCATTTCAAGTAATGGATTCAAGAATTTCAAAAATTGAACAACATGATTCCCTCAAGGATAGTTGTAAGAACATTTCATCAAGTTAAACATTTCAAATGTTAATTTTGACGTACACCTTTCAATGGACAATTTCAATAACACTTGATTTTTGCCAAATTATTTCAAATTAATATGATATTTCACAAGCACATTTTATAAGGTTTTGGATACGTTGGGATGTTTCAATTCATGAATTTTACTTTTTTCATTTAACATAAATTTTTAGTAGTACTAACACCATGTGATGTGTTAATTGTACATTGGGACATTTGTTAATACAAAGTAAAATGTGATCATATCTAAATTTAAAACACTCATAGGATTAAGTGGTTGGGTTCATCCACTTTGATTTTTATCATTTAAATTTTTTTATATCCTCTTGGCATCAAGTACTTTATTAGGGACAATATAATAAACTATCATTTGGGATAGTACTTTGCACAAGTTAACATGCTTTCACCCTAGAAGCATGGTAAAGTATAGATAAAAAGTGATTGTCTTCAATTTTATCATGTATCATGCATAGAGGAACATGAAAGTAACATCAAAATGTGTGAAAGTATGAAAAAAAAAGACATGGACTTATATTAACTACATGCAAATTTTAAAAAATAATTCAACTTAATTAAATGTAAATCAAAAGTAAAATCCCAAAAAAACTTGAAAAATTTGGGTTTGTTGGTACTTTACACAAAATATTCAATTGAATATGTATGTATTTGATTGGGATATCAAGACAATTTCATATTCTTGAAATCTAAGTCAATTTTTTTTTTTAATTTGTTAAAATCTACATTACTTGTATTTTGCAAAAGTTCACACTTAAAAAATAATTGCAAAAGTTACTTGTATTTTGAAAAACCTACTTTCAACCTACTTTTATACTAGTGCAAAATTTGAAATTTACTACATAATAGTGAGGACATATCTTGTCTTTGATAATTTATGTACAAACATTCAATATAATCTTTTATGATGGGTTTTGTAACTACTTTCAATTTACTTGCATTCAACTTTGACAAGATAAATTTGATGCATACTTTATTATGCTTACACCTTAACATGTGCCTTTTGATATTAATTGCATTTTATAATTTGGTTGAATTCAATTCAAAACCAACTCTTTTCAGTTGATTGGATTGAATTAAATTTGAGTTGAATATAAATTTAATTGAAGTTAAATTTAATTTAGTTCCAACTAAATTTGAATTGAATTTAAACTATGACATCAATTAAATTTATATTCAATTCAAATTTGATTCAATTTAAGTTGCATGCAATGCCATTCATTTTTAAAATTCGAATGGAATATAATTTCTACAAAAGATCAACTCATTTTTTCATTATTTGATTGTCATTGGTAGAATGCAAAGTCTAAACCACAAATGGGGTTTTAAGAAAATCTTCAAGTCAAAATGGAACACAATGGGTAAGTTATGTTAGGTAAGGTTTTTGGCAACTATTTCACCTTCTAATTATTAAATGTGTTGAAATATGTTGTAAATGTTGGTTGAGCATTTGAGCATTTATTGGTGAGTTTTGTTCTAAATACTAATAATCCATTTTTTTGGCAATTGTACCATGAATACATGATGTGTCCAAAGATGAACAAGTTTGATTTTTTTTTATTGAATAAAACATATAATGAAATAATTGGAATGTTAAATCATCCATGTTGAAATGAAATTGATTATTAATTTTAACTTCATCCAAACACCTTAAGTAATTTGGCAAATAAGAACATATATAGGTAAAATATTTTATTAAATATGAACACAATGTATTATTTAAGCTAGAATGATAATTAAAATCTGAAAATTGAAAACAAATCTCTTAAATGAAATTATTGTTCCTTCAAAACTATCATTTTAAAACTCCTTTACTAGTATTACCAAATGTTTTCTTGAAAAGAACTTAATAAAAATCAAATTAATACACATTTAATGGCATATTTAGCTATTTTAAAAATTATTTTTGACATGCTTGGTATGAATTAAGTGCCCTAATTAGTCTTGGATTATATGGTTATACTCCAAGGAAGTCATTCCCATTTTTTCCAAACAATGTGGAAAAAACATATAGGGTGCAACTAAATTAATCATTAGAGGAAGTAAAAATTAAACTTTATTTAAATGTAAATTCAATGCCTTAAATTCATTATGAAAATATAATTGGAATATAGTTGGAAGTATGTCATTCACATTTTATATCATAGGCATTCAACAACTCAAAATGAAATACTTTAATTTTTAATTTGTAGTATATATATGCAATTCTAATGAAACTTATTCTTTAAACTGATTATGAATTTTTCCATTAGGAGTGCAACTTTAATATTATGGTTAAAATTCAATGTTTTTTCATTTTTTGTGCTATTGTCTTTATTCAAAATGATGAACATTATTGATTATGTTGTGGACATGATTGAAAGGTTGATAGCCAAATTTTGAAACACAATTATTGAGTGGATAATATGTAAATGATATAGTTAAATATTGAACTTGTCATAAATTATAATCCAAATAAAATGTTTGGTTATAGTTCAATTTAGTTTGAAATATGTCATTAAATGTTTATGATATTAAGAATTCAATGATTCAAGGTGTGTGATTATTTTTATGTTTGTAATACATGCATATGAATCTTGTTCTTAAGAATGATTATGAATTTATAGGCCACCTAATTGATTTAATCAAGGTTTGATACAACAATTCACTTGTGTTTAGATTTTCAATATTTTCATTAGTTCATCTCCATTTGAATGCCCTCTTCTTTTTAGTGCCTTTTATCCTATCATTGTACCTTAAATTATTTATTATAAAATGAATTGTGCCCACATGGATTTCATTATTACTTTTTTCTCCTACCACCATGATTCTTATTTTGTGGTGAAAACATATTTTTGATTTGATTTAAAATATGTTTGACATTAACATAAAGGTAAAATTGATGATTATGTGTATATGTGAAACTTTCACATATTAATTAGGTTGAGCATCAAGGCAATAAATTGGATATTCCTTGAAATTGTACTTTCACATGGTAGGTGAGTTACACAAGGTTGTCCAATTTAGGCTTTTGAATTTTGAAAAGAACCTTTGGTCCTAGTTCCATTTTTAAAATTGTTATAATAAAACCTCCTAATCACCTTCAAGGTTTTTTCCCCCCTCCAATTTTGTGACATGCCATAGTTGCAACCATCCATAAGATGAAAGAGCCAAATTAGGTCATAAAGGACAATAGACATTTTCTAGAATCAAGGTATGTTTTGGTGACTTCCAAGAATCCAATCTTTAAATATGGTGACTTTCATGTTTTTCTCCTTACAATGTGGCAAATTAAAAGGCATTTAAAAGGAATCTTATGATAATAATAATAAATTGTTGTTTAGACGTAAAATTTTGCACAATTTGTTTTTTGATCACCTTTGGTCTAATTAGCTTTAAAGCTTGTTCTTCACGTTCCTAAAATTCCAATTTGTAGTTCTTTGAAAAAATTCAAAATCAAATCCAAATCCACTTATTTACACATAGTTGAAGATTGAAGATTTTCTAGGTACTAGCATTGTATGGCCAATAAAAAGTAGGAACTTAATCAAAAAGTAAATCTACATGTGTTAACTCTTTTGAAAAAATATCACATGTTTACTTTAAAAACCCAAAAAAAAACTCAAAAGGTGAATAGAGAACAAAGTTGCAACAAGAGGGTAATTATTGGGTTTGATACCAACAAGAAGATCATTGTTGGTTTAGTGTGGTTCTTTTTTCTTATTTATTTAGAATTTATGGTTTGGCAACACAAATCCACTAGGAAAAATTGAATTAAGAGTTGAAAAACACATCTTCTTGATTATCTTTAATTTAACAAATTTCATACCATCTTCACATGTCAATATCAACATAGTAAAATGATTGAAGAACAAAAAGTAGAAGACTTAAAAAATTCAAATTTGAATAATGTTGTTCATCTAGTTTGTTAAGGTTTAAGTTTTGTGGATTTCAATTAACTTCTATGAATCCAAAAACACAATATTCTAATGTCAACATTTTACAAAGAAATTTTAACAACTCCACAAACAAATATTCAAAAGCATGAATTGAAAATGGAATTATTGATATGTACCTTGCAAGTTGGATAATTATTATTTTTTAAGCAATTGTGATCCATTAGTGTCATTATCATCAAAGCTATAGATAATTACGCTTATGGTACTTGGTGGCCAATGGACTTGATGACCATCTATCAACATTTGTTGTTTCAAGCAAATAAATTGCATGTGTGAAACGTCATGTCAGTTATATATGAGGGTTTTTAACACATATAAAACCCTAAACCCACATATAAAACCTTAAACCCATAATTAATGACTTCTAGAGTTGTGCGATGATTATGATCACAATTAAATGGAAAGTTGTTACAATGGAAAGTTGTTATGAAAAAAAAAATCGTTACATATGTTTAATGAAAAGATGCCTTTACATGTAAATTCTAAACAAATTATTCCAAACATTTTAATAAACACAAATGCCAAATTTGACCAAATCTTATTTAAAAGAAGATTTGATTTATATTAAAGGATGCTTGAAGGATTTCAAGAATGCATGAAGGGGTGACAAGGGATATTAACAAAAATAAATTTAAAAAATGGGTAATTTGCATGATGAGAGGGGCGTCACATATGTTAAACACATAATTAAAAGGATTGATGAAAATGTTGAGGTTGTTATGAGGAGAAGGAAATAAACATGAATTGGGTCTCAATAGACATGGAGGGCCAAGTGATGATGTCAAATTGTGTTGGGGATGTTGAAAGGGCAACAAAAGATAATACAATGAACATGAGTGAGAACTTGGTAATATAAGATGTTGATATGATGCCAAAGATGTTGACCCATAATTGGGGAGAGGGTATGCATGATATTAAGAATGGCAATGGAAAAGCCAAGAATGATGGGGTTACAAGGATTGATGATGGGGAGAAAAATCACTAATAAGTCTATTTTTTTAATTAAATGTAAAAATAATTAAAATTATTGCATCATATTATATTTTATGTCATTTTTGAATTTTAGGTTGAAATGCTTTGCTCGACATCCTAACTTTGTTCAAGTTATGAACTAGACAAAGGATATTGCCATGAACATGGGGAGAAGGTGATAAGGAATGTTAACAAAAAAAATGAAAAACTAGGTGACAAGCACAACAAGAGGTGAACTAGGAATGTTAAACATGTAGAAAAGGCAATGGGGACACCCAAGATGTTAGTAAGAAAAAAAATTTAATGTTGGACATGTAAACGTGATGGAAGGCTCGAATAAAGATGTTGGAAGCAATTAAAGGTAGATATGATGTTGGAATTCATGGAGCCCTTACATGTGTGGTGGTGCATGTTGAAGGCCAAGAACTAGTTGACTTGGATTGTGATAATAAACCATTTCAAATCAAAATTAAATCAAAATTGCTAATAACAAAGAATTGTTTTGAATTGAATTATAAAGACAATAGGTTTCTCCTTCTTTCCTTACAATACAATTAATCCTCTTCATTGTGCACAATAATGTGAAGGAAAACATATTCAATTTACTTTTAAACATATGTGAAATAAAATTTAACATATTAAACAAAACTAATGATCATGTGCATATGTGAAATTTCCATATATTTTTGTTAAATCTTCAATGATAAGAAAAAGGAAAATGTTTCTTTAAAAAAAATTGCACACATGGTTGTGCTTGGAAGGTCAATAATCAACTTTTGGTTAATATTGTCAACTTAATAAATTCAATACTTTTCACACTTCCATATTAACATATTAAAATGACTATTATTTGGAAAGTAAGAGATTTTGGAATTCAAACTTCATAAACAATGTTGAATGGAATTTGTTAATATAAAGGTTTCATAGAGTATAATCTTTAATCCCAAAAGCACAATTCTTCTTGATGCTATGAGTTTGTATCAAAATTGTCACTAAACAATATTTGTTAACTTCACAAAATAAATTTTCAAAACCATGAATAAAAAATTGAACAAACAATAGGTATTTTGTAAGTTTGAAGTTTTTTTAGTTGGACCAAATAAAAGGATGGCTTGTGCATGAATGTAAAGCTTGAGCTTGGAGTTTTGAACTTGGAACGTAAAGCTTAATGTGATTTAATCCACTTACATGGATGAATATGTCCATAGATGAATGATTTCAAATGGATGAATTTCATTTATGATTTGGATCAAATAAATAAATAATTGGATGAAATTCATCCATGTTTGGAAAATAAATAAATTAAAAAAAATTATATCCATCCTCATTTGTTGTCCAAGTTTTAATATTTCAAATTTGAATGTTAGTTAATAATGATGGATAATGAAATTGTGATAGTAGGAGAAAATATGATGATGGGACTGAAATGATTTCAAAATTTTGTTTAAGAAATCATAAACAATGTTAAGCAATTCAAAAAATATTGTCATGGAATGAATGTCACCACACCCACACACCCCCAACCCACCCCACCCCCCCACCACACCATTAAACTAAACATAACCATTTTT
>Ga0116229_10003706_pt1 | contig 25173 bp, 20 predicted proteins | sample S1TSphgellanicum_3_FD_87313 | JGI IMG/M metagenome (GOLD analysis project Ga0116229, IMG submission 87313) | Host-associated microbial communities from peat moss isolated from Minnesota, USA - S1T2_Fc - Sphagnum magellanicum MG | ecosystem: Host-associated > Plants > Peat moss > Unclassified... | reverse complement strand
TTACAGCAATCTTCTTATTTGTGACAAGAGAGAAAAAAGTTGTGAACTGGATGATTGATCATCCCCACCTTGAAACGGCAAACAAATTTCCAAAGCTGTATGTAACTGCAAACTTAGTGGGGAAGATGAGCAGTGTCATGGACTATCCACCATCCACAAACCCGCCATCCCACACCCCAAAAATTAAAATTCAGAACAAAAGAAGAGAGAAAAGAAAAAACTAGTCAGATTTTGATTGCTTCTCTTCAAATACAAGACAAGTGAATTCATGCAGATGAAAACAACACCCATCATCTCCCACCCCAATTCTCATTTGTGAAGAAATTTTAATTTTCAATCAAGCACATATGGCATGGATAAACAAATTCTCCACAACTGATGAAGGGCAATTTTCAGAAGATCTATCCTGGACAAATACAACATGAAAGATTGTACACCCTAAATTTGTGTTAAAAAATGGGCGTTTCTCTTTAAAGAAGAAATATTGTATGTGTCTCTCTTCCTGCACAGATTCACAACATTTTCAAATGATCCCAATAATTTAGGTCTGTGAAATTTGATGATTTGTGCCTCTACTGAAGTTCAACAAAGAAGTAGGGCTTGCTACAACTTCTTACCAAGACTGTCAAGGTTATCCCCAGTCCAAGGAACACTGCAAATGCAATCAATCTCTGCAACCACATGACAATACCAAAGTTAACAATTGTGTTTACTCTTTAGGTTAGCAAGTACAATGCGATTGGTTCAATCTATGCAACAACAACAAATACAACAACAAAAGTAGAATTTCTATTGCACTAGTTGATGATATTGCACTAATTCATTCTTGAGGGAAATCTCAAAGATTTGAAAAGAAGGCAATTATATTGCTTGCTACGAGTGGATACGATTTCTTCTCATCACAACAACAATCAAAGCACATTGGCCATTTAGCAAAATGCCACATAAACTGACATTGGTTTTCTTGATGATAATGTACTTTGCATGATTCTCATACTTGGTGTCAAAGATTTAGAAGTCAATGTTCATCAATTCTATGGTTTTGCTATCTTCTCTTGGATTATATCTACCGCCAACAAAAAGGAATTGAAAAATCTTGTTTCTTAAACATCACATTTGGGTTCATTAGTTATTTATACATTATTAGTTTAATTTTGTTTTTGCTATGAAGAACATACATTCCTCCTTGACATTTCACAACAATGATTTGTGTCCATCATGTTGGTAGTCTCTTCACCTTCTTCTGTGAATCCTCCCATTGCAAGCATCATTCTCGCTTGGTCCATTGAAATTCAGTTCATTTGAAAATGGGTCAACAACAAAATATTGAAACAACTACAAATCAAAACGATCAAATTGGGCAAGAAGGAATTGTTTTGTAGAGCTTCATGTAGGTGATGAATTCTGTGGTCCACTATAGATTGAAATGTTTAGGTACTTGCACTCATGTACACTAATCATGAAACCATTAGCTTAACTGGTTTGGACAAATGGCCACCTTGCAGGTGCTTGTGGGTTCATTGTTGCCATGTTATATGTTACATGTTACATGTCATGGGTATATGCTATAATCATATGTTATATCTTATAAATATGGAACCGCCTAGTCAAACTATTCATTTAAAATTATTATAACCATCCTCTGAATTTTATGAATTCCATGTTTGAAACATAGGGGCTTCATTAGGAGTAATGGGGATAGGAAGCAAAAAAGAGGGACTTGGAGGAAAGAACTATGGGCAAGTTCTTGAACATGAGACATTATTGTAAAGCTTCATGTGGAATATATTTACTTATGTTTATGAAGATGGTGGGTGTGTGTATGGCAGTTTGCATATGTCTGTGTACTAGTAGGAAGATTTAGCTTTGTTAGGACCTACCTGCAGACATGTCTTACAATTCTTATGCACCTTGGAACTGTAGACAAAGCTCAACAAAAATATAACAATAACCAATGCAGAAATAAGTTTTGATGTTGTGGAAAACCACAACATATTGCTGGTGCCTTTTTTAAAATGGTCAACATACTGCCAAATCAATCACCATTCCAAGGTTTAAGGATTTGGGGATCAATAATGTCTAGTCTTCGTACTGATGAGCCCAAATGCAATGGCCAGTTTCTGACCATGTTGATGCAACTGGATCATCTTTCCTTCTTCGTCTACATCATGTAATACAAGTTTTGCATCTGGCACATAACCCAGCATCAATCATCTGCCAAGATATCTCTTTAGATGTGCATGGATGTAAGGCATTTGAGGATATCCTTGTTCATTTACTATATTGTTTGTACATCATTATTGACCTCCATATTCTAGGTGCATACCCCTTTCCAACTTTTGGTGTTGAACATTTGCAGGAGGGTTCCACTTGGCTGCAGCTGTATATATGTTTGAGCGCACATATTCTGCACTGTTTCCAGGATCCAATGCAAGAACTTGTTTTGCAATGACTTCTCCCATCTCCACATTGCCATGACTTCTGCATGCACCAAGCAAGGACATCCACAGAACAACATTTGATTCACAGGACGTCATCTTGATAAACTCTTCTGCCTTCTGTAGATGACCAGCACGGCCAAGAAGATCAACAATGCACGTGTAGTGTTGTAAAGATGCAGAAACACAAAAAACTGAACCCATGGAATCAAAAAAGTGCAAGCCTTCATCTACTAGACCTGCACGGCTACAAGCTGACAGAAGAACAACAAAAGTGACATCATTTATCTCTACACCTTCTTTACACATCCACTCAAACTGATCCAGAGCTTCCTTGCCATGGCCATGCAAGGAATATCCACCAAGCATGGCAGTCCAAGATATCACATCACGTTTGGGCATCTTGTTGAATACTCTTTGTGCATCCTCTATGCTCCCACATTTGGCATACATGTCAATGAGGCTATTACCAACAAAGACATCAGAGTCATAACCACATTGAACAATCTGTTCATGAACATGCCTGCCCTCTTCAAGTGCCAATACACTGGCACATGCATTAAGCACCCCTATGTAAGTTACTGCATCTGGCTCAACTCCTTCACATTGCATTTGATGATAAAATCCTAATGCTTTTTGCCCTTCCCCACATTTCACATGGCCTAGAATCATGGCAGTCCAAGCAACTGAATTGCGTACTGGCATCCTGTTGAACACCCTCCAAGCCTCCTCAAGGCTCCCGCATTTGACATACATGTCCACAAGGCTAGCAGCCACAAAGACATCAGACTCACACCTGCTTTCAGTGATCTGTTTATGAACATGCCTACCCTCTTCAAGTGCTACAGCACTGGCACATGCATTCAGGACCCCTACATAAGTGATAGGGTCTGGTCTGACCCCTTCCCGTTGCATTTGTTGATACAATGCTAATGCCTTCTGTCCTTCTCCACATTTCACAAGTCCCGAAATCATGGCAGTCCATGCTACCACATTGCGAGTGGGCATACTATTAAACACTCTCCATGCCTCCTCTATGCTTCCACATTTGGTGTACATGTTCACAAGGCTGTTACCCACAAAGACATCAGACTCAAAACCACTTTCAATGATTTGTTCATGAACTTGCTGGCCCTCTTTAAGTGCCAGTAAACTGGCACATGCATTCAGGACCCCCACAAATGTGACACAGTTTGGCTTAACACCTTCTTGTTGCATTTGTTGATACAGTGCTAATGCCTTGTGTCCTTCCCCACATTTTGCATATCCCAGAATCATGGCAGTCCAAGATACAACATCATGTGCAGACATCTTGTTGAACACTCTCTGTGCCTCCTCTATGGTGCCACATTTGGCATACATGTTCACAAGACAGCTACCCACAAAGACATCAGACCCATACCCACTTTCAATAATCTGTGAGTGGATGCGTCTACCCTCATCAAGAGCTCGTAAACCAGCACATGCATTGAGCACTCGAAGAAAAGTTAACTTGTCAGGGCTTAAGCCTTCTTGTTGCATTTGTTGAAAAAGCTTCATTGCCTTATGATGTTGCCCACCCTTAACAAATTGTGCAAGCTTTGCATTCCAAGAGAAGATGTCCCTTTGCACAGTCCCCGGAGGCATTGCAGTCATCTCTGCTGCCACCCATGGTGGGTTTCGTTGGTCCTCAAGCCAGAGTCCTTCCCATGTCTTTTTATGTTGGAAATCAGGGTACCTTCCATTCGTCTACAATCAGAAATCCCAATCAAGGTGATCAGCCTGCATGTATTTTCCACATCCCAGGCATAAATGATCTATCATAAGAACAGAGAAAGCTGCACTGACCTCATCCATCAGCATATATTGCATTTGCTTACCTTCTCTTACCTTCTCAAGACTACTAAAAATACTATCCCACTAAGTGCAAAGGACCTGAGAAGAATTTCTTCCAAAGTTTAGATGATGGCAGGACCCTAAACCAAGAGAGAGCAACAAGATTGACACCAACAACAGCTATAGCTCCATTGACATGTAAACTCTGAAAGAATTGATGTTCAATTACCTTTTCTGATCTACAATCCCACCATTGCGAAGGATCCAAAAAGAACTCCAGCCACAGCTTCTCTCTTTGACCTCCAGGGACTGCAGAAAAACTTCCCTATCAAATCATGTACTTTGATCACATACAAGAAGCCACGATGATGATGAGGTATTGCATCTTGCATAGATTGCGTCCAATTCTTCGATTTACTGGGAAGATATCACTATAACCCTAAACCCTAATCACGACAAGATTTTTAGGCAAACAAAACACAGTAGACAGAGAGAGGAACAACAATTTAGAAAAGCTTACAATGGCCGTGATCTCTGAGTACCGGCACTGCTTCTATCCGGCGCGCACAGACACGTAGTAGCAAGCTCCTCCTCTTGGTCGACCTACCTCTTGTACCCCATCCAGTGGTGGAGCTGCTTCTTGTGCTTTTGTGGTGTAGAAAATTAGGGTTAGATCTTGCACATGGCAGCTGCACTTGCTGCCGCAGCACTGATGGTGATGAAGACATTGTTTCGCAGAAAGCTTGACAATTGCTCTCTCTTGCTCCTCACAGTCCAAGAGCATCGATCCCAACTAGACCCAAATGCAAATTCCCTCTCGAGCGTCCGAAGTCGACTCAAATGCAATCTCTCTCCAACCACCAACTGTGCATTTCTTGGTGGGACAATTCCGGACGGAATGTCATCCTGAGGATTCGTTCGCTTGCAGTTACACTAAAATTGAAGTTGAAAGCCTTTTTTTAACTGGCGAAATTTTCCCAAAAAACCGATATTAGAAATTGAAAATTCGAAAATTAAGTGATTTTGGAGTTTTTCAATAGCCAAAAGTGAGGGGAGGGGGGCCCAAAAAAAATTTAATTTCAGATTTCTATAAGTGGTTTCCAGTGTGTAGCCAAAATATAGAAGGATGATTAAAGGTTTGTACTTCATATTTAGGTTTATAGCCAGATTTGGCTAAATCTTCCCATGGAGTATTACCATATTTTCTACATCTCCCTATTATGGATGATGGCCACTTTGGCTACAAACAAAAATTCAGAAAAATGACCCAAAAAAAAGAAAAGTAGGAGTATCTTACCCTAAGGTCAGTTTCGCCATTAAATGATCCTCAAAATAGTGAAATGAAATTTTGCGAAAATATGAAGTTGACATGTTGAAAATCATCATAATTATCATAGGCTACACCTCTGAATAATTTCACTACTCATATCACAATAGCATAATAGATGATGCAAAAATATATAATTTCAAATTTTAAAAAAAAAACGAATTCATTTTTTGAAAACAAAAATAATTATTCGTTTTGTCAATGTGGAAATTGACCCTAGGCTATGGTACTTATGTAACAACTGGAGTCTCATCAAAACCCTAGCATACAGGCACTGATCCATGATGGTTGTTGAAGTTTGTTCTATTGGGACAGATTCATCATCAATGTCACTCCCCTTAGTCAGTGTTAGCTCTGCATCATAGGGATGTGATGCAAATGTATGTGTTCTATAAGAGCGTCTCCAATGGTGCTCAGTATGTGACTCCAGACAGTAAAATTTATTGCGAAAAAGTCCCTAAATCCCCATCATTTGCACTACTATACAAGTGTTGTTGTTCACTTTTCAAAGCCTGAGCACCTTCATCATCACATTTTCATTGCATTCTCTTCTAAACTCATTGTTTTCCTTGCTTGTGACTCATGCAATTGAGATATCTACTCGTCATTTTTTTATTGTCATGGGTGTTTCTTGTTCCTTTACTTACTCTACCCAACACCTTCAAGCCAGGGCAATGCAACCCCCCTTGATTTCTCACCACACACAAATGTCACCCAATTGTGGCCTCCTCTCTTCTGTTGGTCTGCTACTTTGATGATTTAAAGACAAAAATGTTTTACCTGGCCCACTTGCATGTGTTTTGTTTGAACACCTTGGAACTTCACCTCCACTCATGTTCCTCATTATCTCAAATCAAAGAAGAAGGCCATGTGCGACAAGAACAACTTCTTCCCCAATCATGTCCAAATCCAAGATGGATGGGGGGTTTTCACCGAATCTGAAAATGTGGCATAGTGACTGAAGAAACATGAATCTTTCTAGCAACTGAAGCTTCAATCTTTCATTACTTCAGCAGCTTCAGAGTGGGGAGTAGCAACTGAAGAAGCATCAATCCTTCTATCAGCTGAAGAAGAAGCATCAAACTTTTGTAAATTGGCATGCCTGTAGTACTATTCCTGTTGAGACCTTCAAAAGCTCTCCACTTTTGTCACTTGGGTCAAAATGAAATTGTCCTCATTGCAACTAATGTACTTCTTCTTTGATAGATCTGAATCACTATTGATTCTTCATCACAAATTGCTATTGCCTTCTCAAACAATAGGTCAGCTTTTCTTGTTACACATGATTTTGCAACTCTTGCATTTAACTTTTGACATATATCATCAGAGTGCATGATGTTTTCATTTCTCATCATGATTTGCCAGAATCCAGGTTTGCAGATCAATTGAGAGCAAGTCAAGAGAAAACTCAGTGCTTGTGGTTGCACATCCACAAGGCCTCTTCTTTCTGTTGAATCTTGTGCAATGTCCTCCTTCCTCTTCTCTCAATTTGCCTGGTAGGATATCTTGCCAATTGTTTATAACCCAATCATCTCTTGAATCATCCCTCTCACGAGAGGTAAGTAGCCTGGTCCTCAATGTTACTCTGTTATCTCTGTGCAAAAACTGAGTTATATAGAACAAAGAACTGATGCTTCTTTGTCTTCTGACCCACTCCATCCCTGAGATCCAAATGTTTCCCTAGCACTTCTTCAACCGTCTCTTCTGATTTCTTCATTAGATGATGTAACACCAAACATACATGGGATAGGTTTACCGCCAGGATGTTCTTTCTCTTCTTCCACAATAACCTTCTTCACACAAATCACCATGTGCAACTCTCATCCAAATCCTTGCTTTTGTTCCTGAGACACTCTTCTAGGCCTACTTACACAGACTAAGTAACATCACTGGAATGGCAGATGTTTTCTTTTTGCAGCTGAAGACCTTATTCAGGGGGAACCAGAACTGATAAAGAGCTGCAAGAGACTCTCAGTTACCTCAACCAATGCTACTCTCTGATCTTGCTGGGTGATGGGTGTGTCTGTGAATTGAAAGCAAAGCAACCAAATGGCAGCCAGCATCCATGCTGTACTGGTAGAATTGGGCAAGTCTGCAGTTCCTCATAAAATGTGGAGCTCCCTCTTGTTTACTCCCCCTGTTGTTTTCACTCCACACACCCTCAGATCCTACAATCTGTACTCTGCAACAAACAACAACACACAGACATTGGACTTCATCAACTCCTTTTAGTTTACTGCAACTCTTCATTTGTTGTTTTCCTTCAACTGTTGGCCTGTTTGTTGTCAATAGACATAGCATCTGTGTGAAGAAATGGACCCCATAGATTCTTCCAGATTGTGCATGTGTTTTTTAGGGTTGCAATAATAATACATCTATAGAACAAGAAGATGATGGAGGTATCTCTCTGCCAGGAACAAGTTCCCAGACGCACTCCTCAAAAACTGTCCCAGAAAATGAACCTCAAAACTATTCCTTCCAGATCATTGTGTTCAATAAGGGCTGCAGCAATAATACATCTGTAATAGAACAAGAAGAGAAGAGAAACACACACAAAAGAGAGTTGCAGATGATGGATGGAGCTTGCTTCTTCTTCTTGGGCTGGCTCGCTGTTGAAAAACCCTAATCATTGTTCGCTTCTTTTGGGCAGGGATTTGCGGCTTTGTGGTTTCTCTAGAAAAAGAATCATTGAAAGAGCGCATTCAGGTTCCGCCACTTTTCTTTCTTCCGGGGTTGTTGTGTTCAAGCGGAGTTGCTTTCTGTCTCGGCTTCTTCTTATTCTTCTTGGATCCTTGGAGCGAGCGTACTTGAGCCTCTCTCTCGTCGAGCTCCTCCTTCACAAAAGCAAAGTAAGTATTACAGGAAAAAACCCTTCAAGTACAGGCGTTGCATGCATACCTGATTCGTCCTTTGTGTGTGCTGGTGTCGAGTTTCTTCGCTGGGGTTTTGCCTCTTCCACAATCTGCGTTTTCTCTCTCTCTCTCTCTCTCTCTCTCTCTCTCTCTCTCTCTCTCTCTCTCTCTCTCTCTCTCTCTCAATCCTACTACAGTTTGTAAGTGTAGCGAGGAAATGGTGGAAAGAATGTTGTGTCTGTGAACACCCACCCACCACGTGAAATCCACAATCAGATGCTGTCTGTCTTCAAAGATTGAAGTTTTCCTTTGAAAGGGTTTGAGAGATCGCAGCAATCCGATCCTGATGCAAAAAAGGATCACATCATCTTTTCTTCCAGAAGAAAGAACAGAAGAAATTGCATGCCTTCCACAAACTGTGAAGATTAGGGTTTGATGGTAATGGGAAGCTTTGAAGTTTTGACCAGGTGAGGAAGAAGGAGAAGAAGGAAGATTATGGACAGAGGAAGAGTAAGCTTTGGTTCTTCCTCAGATGATCTCATCACCACACCCCTTGTGAGTGGTAACAATGGCAATGGAATCTCCAATGTTGGAAGCTCTAGCAACAATGGAGGGAGAACCCGAGGCACTGGCAGCAGCAGTGGTGGCAGTGGGAGCAGAAGCAGTGGAGTGCAAGGAGCTGCAAGGTACCTGAGGAGGGCAGGGAGCAGAGGAGTCATGAGGGAGCCATCAGTGCTGGTGCGAGAATCAGCTGCAGAACACCTTGAGGAGCGGCAGAATGACTGGGCTTACTCACGACCAGTGGTAGTGTTGGATCTGATTTGGAATCTAGCTTTTCTTCTGGTGGCCGTGGCTGTGATGATCCTGAGCAAAGACGAGAGACCTCGAGTGCCATTGCGCTTGTGGATTACAGGCTATGCTTTGCAGTGCATTGTGCACATGGTTTGTGTTTCCTTGGAGTATAGGCGACGGCGTCGGCCCCAGCAGCTTGTTGGTGCTTCATCTTCTTCTTCTACCTCGGTGGAGACATCTGCATCACAAGATGCTGCACAAGCAGTGCAGGATGCAGCACTTGATGACAATGTTGCACCCAGGTCTTCTTTTCACTCTCCAGCAATTTGGCATGCATCTGTGCTTGAAATGACTTCTGCTCTCTTTGCAATGTGATCCTCTTCTTGATTTTTCTCTCAATGCTTGCTGGAGACACTCTGTGCTCTGAAGCTGCATTTTATTGCTGCTGTTACAGCTGTAATTTTCAAAGAGCTAGTACAACAGTCTTGAGCTTGGTGGGTGGGGGTGGGGGATGTGTTTACCTGATTTGTGAAACTTCTTGGCATACAGCTTAGCAAAGCAATTGGAGTCTGGCAACACCATGTTCTCGTTTGTTTGGTGGATGTTTGGGTTTGGCTTGATCATTTCTGGAGGTGAAGTGCTTATCCACGAAGCTCCACAGCTTTACTGGTAAGCAACTAAGCACTCCCAATAAATCTTTCTCAGAGTTCACTTCCATTGATAAAAACCCAACTCTGGGATGTGTTTGACCTCTGTTTGTGGTACTGGAAGCATTCTTGAAGCAGGAGATTATGAACTGCTGGAGTTTCTAATGCTCTCACCTGTTTGAAAATTTTCCTTCAGACATACAATTTCTCTACTAGATTGCAGATAGATGCTCTTCTATCATGGTTCATCAACTGTTGCACACTGGATCTGCAGGCTTTGCATCGTGTTTTTGGCATTTGATGTCCTCTTTGTGGTCTTCTGCATCGCCCTGGCATTTGTAATCGGCATTGCAGTCTGCTGTTGCCTGCCCTGCATCATTGCCATCCTTTATGCCGTTGCTGAAGAGGTGCAAATAACTTCATGACTTTTTTTTTCGTTTCTCCCCTTGTATCATAGCCAGTGATAAGACTTTTGTGTCTTCTGTGTGATGATGCCATGTCAGTTGCTTCCCTCCCCAATGTTCTCAAATTTCAACCCCTGTTCTGCTGGATGTCAGAGAGCTGGTTCAAATGCTCTTGTAAATGGAAATCCAAGAGTTTATCTGCTTAGATGGTGACTGACTCTGGGGGAAGAGTCATCAGCAAAAGCCTATGTTGATGGTTCAAATCCAAAAGCATGGGGTTGATGATATCTGCATGTGCTGGAACATCCCTTGTGAGCTTTTTACAGAGCAGTTCCCATCTCTGGCGGCAGAGCTCTTGAATCATATCTCAGATGTCTTTCATGCAGAGTAGAAGCATAGGGGGAACTTGTGTCTAAATGACTATATAGTGTGGAAACTTGACCTGATCACTATCTTCCCTCCTGTGAATTAGAAGGGTGCTTCAGAGGAAGAGATCAATGCACTGGCAAAGTACAAGTTCCGGCGCACTGGCAGCAACAACTCTAGTCCGGCAAAGTCAGGACCTTTTCCAGGGGTAATGAGTTTGATGGGAACGTCAGACAGGGTGACTGAGCGCACCATAGCTGGAGAGGATGCGGTATGTAATTAGGTGCAGAGTATACATACCTGCTATTTGGTGGATATACATAGCTCACATTCAGAATATGCTTGTTCAGAACTCTCAAGTGTTGAAGAGAAGGATAATATGTTAATGACTGTCTTTGCATTTTCCTCATACTTGAGCATCATCAGGAACATAGGGTGTACTGATGCTTTGGGCTGCTTACACCAGATGTAAAAGCCTGCTGTGACGGAATAGGTTAGCACTTCTCTGATTTGCAATTGTTTCCACATGCAGGAGTGTTGCATTTGCCTATCCCAGTATGAAGATGGAGTGGAGGTGAGGGAAATTCCTTGCAGTCATCACTTCCATGCAACCTGTGTCGACAAGTGGTTGCGCATCAATGCCACATGTCCACTGTGCAAACACAACATAATCCATGGCAACAACAACGTCAACAACAGACGTCAGGAGGAGGTGTAAAAAAGACACAGTCAAACTAAAGGTGCCATTGCTTGCTGCTTAGAGAGAGATGATGCTCACCATCAAAACCTCCACAAAACAGTTTCTGTTTTTTTCCTGTCTGCTAAAACTGGAGGTACTACAGGGGAGCAAAGGATTTGTCTGCAGCTGTGTAAATATTAAGCTATGGAAGAGACCCAAAAAATTTGTTCTCAATTGCACTTGTATTGTTAATAATCTGAAACCATCAACGCCAATGATCAGGTACTTGAAGTGATGCTTCAAAGGGCTTCTATTTGTTTCAGGAAAGTAGAAGAAGACCCAAGGATTGCACAGCAGATTTAAAGAAAGACAAGAAAGGAGGGGGGAGGCAGGGACTGCCAACAGTGCTGTACTGTCACTGAGTGGAGATGCTCCTCTTATAGCCAATTCTTGAGACACAGCAGCAACAATCGTTGCAGCACAAATCTGTCATCAGCATGCACACATGATGTTGTGAAGATTTCTAGTTTGCTAGCAACAAAATTCAAGCTCCTCTTGTATCTATCTGCTCTGCACAGATATTGTAATCACCAGATCCAGAAATGCATATTATTGCTTCTCCAAGTGACAACAAGTGTTTTGCACAATTAATTTCACGAGAATTCTGCACAATTCTAGCAATCTGCAAGAAGGAATTGCTTGTAGTAATTGCAACAATTGCTTTGTGCAATTGCAAATCCAAAAATCAAGCTCCTCTTGCATCTACCTGCTTTGCACATAGATTTTAATTACAAGATAAAGAAATTCATGTGAATGCTTCTCTGATTGATTGCAACAAGAAGTTTTTGGCACAATTCAATCTACAAGAATTTTTACAAGATTCTACAAATATGCAAGAAGAAATTATTTCTTGAGATTATGACAATTGCTTTGTGCAATTTTGGACTTACAAATTCAAGCTCCTCTTGCATCTAACTACTTTGCAGACAGATTGTAGTCACCTGATTCAAAAAGATTAGAAATGCATGTCACTGATTCTTTGATTGAGTGCTACAAGTAGTCTTTTGCACAAATCACTCCAAAAGAATCCTACAAGATTCTACTGATTTGCAAGAAGGATTTGTTTATGATGATTGCAATAATGCTTTGTCAATTCGGATTTACAAATTCAAGCTCCTCTCGCATCTATCTACTCTACACACATATTGTAATCACTAGATCAAGAAGTGCACATCATTGATTCTTTGATTGATTCTAACGAGAGGTTTTTTGCACAACTAGTTGCATGTCCATGATTTTCATGGGGATTTGTGCTGCAACAATGGCAAAGAGGCAATATAGAGAACATTGCGATAGAAAGTGTTGAGATCAAGGGATATGAAATGACCCCGTCTTCCATACAACAAGAAATGTATGAAACCTTTTTTGGTATTGAATATTTTATTAAAATAGAATTGTTCGTGAGCATTAAAATCACATGACACTTTCTTGGGCATAAAATTTGGAGGCTAGTTTGAGGCCATGGGCATACTAACTAATGAAGAGGGTGGCAACTTTGTAACTATCAACCATGAGTCCACAATTGTGAATCATTTGTGTAACATTGAACCTCCATATGATGATAATTCAACAACTTCAAAAGAATACAAATATCAAACACTTGTTTCATGGAAAAGAACATGTAGTAAAATTGAAATCAATATACAAAGTCTCTTTGTACATAAACATTCAACTATACTCTTCCATGCGCTTGGAAGGGATGCTTACATTGTTTGCAAAAGAATTGGGTTCTAGTCTAAATGAAGAACAACAAATTGGGTTGTTAGCTTGCTCCTTAGCTAGACCCGGATGATGCAAAAGAAAAGGTTTTGGGCATAGAAATAAAATGTAAACTTGCAAAGAAGTAGAAATTAGAAGCATTGGATTAATTGTATTCTTCTTTTGATTGCATTGATTATGTTAATAAACAATTGATTCAAATTTGAATAATTAACATAAGAACATCGATATGTGTCTAGTAAAGCACAATTAGGTTTTTTAAGGACCTGCCCAAACATGGTGGTTAGACATATATGGAACATGTTCACAAATTCATTCCTAACCCATTTGTGATTGTTGAAGATAATCAAAAATTGCTTGAAAGATTTGTTTTCAAACCTTGTTTGCTAAAAGGTCGAAGGATCATTATCAAATATTATTGGGTGAAAATTGTTTGCAATATAATTTTTTCATTTGGAAAGTCAAGAATTGCTTAAAGGATTGACTGCATAAATTTTTGTCAATATAATTGTTCGGGGAAGGATTAATGTCAACAATTATTGGGCAAAATGTTTTTTGTAATATAATTCGTTCATTTGCAATTGTTAAGGAACGTCAAAATTTGTGTAAAAGATTCATTAAAAGATTTTTTGTCAAAATTTGTTATTTTTTAGAAAAAAATTAATGCTTCCTAATGCAATTTATGTTTGTGATAAACCTTTAAGCAACATTCATGTTTCATTAAGATGCATGTTGCTTGAAAGAAGTTGAATTATTGCCTAGAACTTTTTCATATAAAAAAATATGGATAGGTGAAAAGAAGTTTTTATGTTCAAATAACTTTGACAAACATATAGACACCATGTTATAAATTCATTCTACAAAATTATACTAAATCAACAAAATGGAAATGATTCTTGTAATTGTAACAAAATTGTTTTGTGCAATTCAAATTTATAATTTCTAGCTTTTTTTACATCTATCATCTTTAAACACACATTGTAATCACCATATTAAAAAATCATTATGTTAATTCCTTGATTGTAACAAAAAGTTTTTTTGCACATTTCATTCTACAAGATTATACCAATTTGCAAAAAAGGATTGCTTCCTATGAATGCAACAATTATTTTGTGCAAAATTTGAATTTACAAAATTCATGTTATTTTTACATCTATTTATTTTACACATAGATTGTAATAACTATATCCGTAAATCGGTGTCATTACTTTTTTAATTGCAATAAGGAATTGTTTTGCACAATCTACAAAATATCTACAAGCTCATTCTAATTTGCAATCCAAGGAATTTGTTTTGTCATTGCAACAATTGTTTGGTGCAATTTTGATTTCATTCAAACTCATTTTGCATCTATTTACTCTACACACATATCGTAATCACTAGATCCACAAATTCATGTCATTAATTATTTAATTGCAACAAGAAGTTTTTCACACATTCATTCTACAAGAATTTTATAAGATTTTACCAATTTGGAAGAAACATAAATTCATGTGATCACAAAAACAACTTTGTGCCATTCAAATTAATAAATTTAATTTTTTATTGCATTTATCTACTTTTCACATATATTGAAATCATTAAAATTAGAAATGCATGTCCTTGATTTTTTTATTGATTACAACAAAAAGCTTTTTGCAAATTCATTCCATAAGAATTCTACAAGATTCTACCTTGAATATGTTTGAAAGAATCATTTCCCATAATCACAATGATTGATTTGTGACACACAATTAGCTTGATCAAATGATATTGAGGGTAAATACAAATATTGTCCAATTTTTATTTTCAAGAAAACCTTCAATCCCACTTCAAACCTTTTTTTCAATTTAAACTTGAACCCTTAGATTCGTTTCAAGATTTTAAAAAAATTTGAATGAATCTCCAACCCAATTATAAACCCAATTTTTCAAAAACAAAATCCTATGCAAGTCCAATTTTACCTACCTACCCATAGTCCCAAACTAATTTTTTTAATTACTAGTATTCCACAACCAATAAAAGTGATAACCTTTATAAGCTATGTGTTTAAACCCAAAAAAAACAAAAAACTTGCACAATTGAACAATGTTCCAAAAGTAACAACTACATTTTTAATCCATTCACTTTCCCCCCCTCCCCCCACATTTATTATCAAAAAAATTATACACTATTTTTTTTTCACATTAACAACATTTTAAAAATTGGTTGGAATATATATATATATATATATATATATAATATGAATAACTAAAACTTACATTAATCTAGTTTAAAGGCAGATTCTAACTAAAGGCCACTTCCTAATTCCAAGTATAATTTTAGGCAAAGGTCTATTATTAATGTAGATTTTAATTCTAGGTTCAATTTTGAAGTCAATTATGGGATTGATTTTTTTCTTAAAATAATTTTGAACTAATAATCTAAATATTTAAGAATTGGAATCAAAATTGCTAATTCTCACATGAAAGGTGGATAATTAAACAATAGTAGTAAACACTTGTTAATTTTTGGAATGATAATTGTATATATTTGAAGGTTATAATGGCATGTGGGAGTTCATGGACAAGTTAACCTTCACAAACCAAACAACAAAGTGGTTAACAAAAGTTGAATAAAAGTGGTTTTAGGAGTTAATCATGGGTAACCCAAACACACTTGAGTGACACAATTTAGAACATTGGGAAGAACATCTTTTTTTTTTTGTATAATATACTTTGTGATTGGTGACAAAGTTACATTGAAACAACTAAAATTTTGAAGACCAAAAATTTGTTAAGTTATGAGTTTCACAACTTTATGAATCCATAACTCACACATATAAATTTTGATTGAAGTGCATATAAATGAAAAGTTGTAGTCTTCGAAAAATCTTTCCAAGTACATATTGCATGATTATATTGAAATGAACATTTGACCCTTATTTCCTAGGTTTTAATTATCCAGAATCACACCACTAGTTTCATATCCGACCTTTTTTTTTTTGGTGTGAACTTCAAATCTTCAAATGAACAATGCGAACCCACTTTTGATATATTCATTTCAAGAATTTTCCAAACATATAAAGAAGGCTTGACTTGGACAAGGTTTTCCATTTGCACTTTCATCCCAAAAAATTGAAACAATTTGAAACTTGAACTCTCAAAATGAATCCCAATTGAAAATGTTTGGTACTCATTTCCTTTCCACTTCCCCACATTGTGAGAATGTGAGTGAGGTCTTGGAACATTGTTTTAGCATAGATCCTTTCTCATGCTCCCAATCTTGGTGTGAGCTCAAAGCTAGGGTCACAACACTTTACACAATCTCAATTTACAAAATTTGTCCAACTCCTCTATTTAGTACACATTATAATCACCAAATTTTTTTAATGTATGGCACTTATTTTGAACCACAATGAAAAATGTTTTACATAATTCAATCCATAAGAATTCTACCAAATTTGCAAGAATGAATTGTTTCCTATATGTTTACAATGATTGTTTAGTGCAATTTCAATTTTATAACTCTTCATGTATCTATCCACTCTAAACACAAATTGTAATCACTATATCCAAAAATGTAGGTCACCGATTCTATGATTTGACTACAATAAAAACATTTTTTACACAATTCATTCTATGAGAGAATTCTATAAGAGTCTACCAAATTTGCAAGAAGGAATTGCTTATTATGATGGCAACAATGGAATTACTTTGTGCAATTTAGACGTACAAATTCAAGCTTCTCTTGCATCTATTTACTTTGCACATAGATTGTAATGACTAGATCTAGAAATGCATGTCATTGATTCTTTGATTGATTACAACAAGAAAGTTTTTCGCATAATTCATTATACAAGATTCTATTCATCTACAAGAAGAAATTCATTATGGTGATTTCAACAAATTGCTTCAATTGCAATTGCAGATTTACACATTCAAGCTCTTCTTGCATCTATGGAGTTTGCACACACACACACACACACACATTTTGTAACTAATCACCATATGAAGAAATGCGTGTCATTGATTTTTGTTTGAATTGCAATCAAGAAGTTTTTTCCACAATTCAAGAATTTTGCAAAACTCCACCAATCAATCAGCAAGAAGGAATTGGTCCCCAAGTGATGCCAAACAATTTCGGCTATGTGCAATTCAGATTTAGTGTTAATCCTTTGTTTAGGTAAGTAATTAGGGTTTGGAACCCTAATAAGGACGCCTGTTCTCCCCCTAGAATGCTCTCTTTCTCTCGCCGCTGCTGTTGCGCTCGCGTTGCTCTCCTCCTCCTCCGACTACTCAGCTCCAACAGGTTCGTCTTCCGCGACTCTCTCTCTCTCTCTCTCTCTCGCACTTCTTCTCCTTCTGTTGCAACTCCAATGATCATCTCTATTCCCTTTTTTCTCTCTTCTAGTTGCTTTTAAAAATATAAAAATGCTGCCTTGTTCTTCAAGTGGACATCTCTTGTTGCTCATCTGGCTTTCTTATGGCGGTTTGCATTGAGAGATCTTTCTCCTCTCTTCTTTTTCCTTTTGCAGGTTCTATTTTTTCTCTTTACTGAATTTTTTTATCGCTTTCTTGTGTCTGCAGGTAGCTAGTGTTTTCTACACATTTCGATTACCATGTCGGACGGGTATTTGACTTCTTCTTCCTCACCTTTTCTCTTTGGTAGTTTCAGGGGGGCAGATGTTTTTGGCTATGGATTTGTTTGTTTGGAGAGCTGTGTGGCCTTTATGGCTGCTGAAACATGTAGGTGATTTGTTTGTGGTGGAACCCTTTTTAGGGTTTCAGAAGTTGCATTGATGTATGGTTTGTGATTGCAGGGAGGAGGCAGTTCCAGATGTGCTGGCTGAGAAGCCAGCTGCTGCTGCAGCCGAGCCTGTATTAGGGGAGCCCATGGACATCCTGACCGGTCTGCAGCTTGTGTTGAAAAAGTCTCTGGCACATGATGGCCTTGCCCGGGGCCTTCATGAAGCTGCAAAGGCAATTGAGAAGCATGCTGCTCAGCTCTGTGTTTTGGCTGAGGATTGCAACCAGCCAGATTATTCTAAGCTGGTCCAAGCTCTCTGCTCGGAGCACAATGTCAACCTTATCTCTGTACCCAGTGCCAAGAAGCTGGGAGAGTGGGTTGGGGTAAGTATTTCTCCTATCTTTTGATGACAGCAGTTTGTGACTATGTTTTGCACCTTTCCATCCATGTCCTTGCCTTTGAAAAACAGAAGTGAGCTAGTTAGTCTGGGGTCATTGAGGTAGGTATCTCAGAATGAGAAAGTTCCAACAAGACACATACATGGTGTGTAGAAACAATTTTCTTTTACTGAGTTGCATTTGAGGAGTGTTGCTTTTCAAATGAAGATGGCAATAAGCAATCAGGAGCTCAGCAAAGATGCTGTTACATTGATACCAGGGTTTTTCTTTCTCATTTTTGTGATGTAGCATGGGTATTGATCATCCACAAGAGACGATCCCACGAAAGATTTAGCTTTAATGGCAACAAGATTTGAGAAAACTGTCGAAACAGTAGAAACCTAGCAGAAGAATTCATGCAAAACTTCCTTTGTGATTGGATGCAACCTGGCACCCTAAACTTCATCCAAGAGCATAAGTGGTGAATTGGAGCTGTAGACTCCTGTTGTGGTGGTTGTGGCTCGTCAGTACAGGATGAAATTTTGCACCAGTTTGCCAGAAAAATAAATGCTGATTGAAACATTGCTCAGGGTTTTGATAGGAACCTTAATCTTTCTATGGGTGATCTGCAGCTTTGCAAGATTGATTCAGAGGGCAAGGCTCGCAAGGTGGTGGGCTGCTCTTGTGTAGTTGTCAAGGTATGAAATTATTTGAAAGTTCAATTGCATTCTAGCTTTTTCCATTTTGGTGTTTGATTCTGTTTACAGATCAATGGGCTCCAAGTTGGAGAGGTGATGGTTATAATAAGACTGTTTTTCTAAGCTGTTGTTGATCACTGCATGGAGGAATTCACTTGTTGCTGGGTTTTCCAGGACTATGGTGAGGAGACTGAAGGATTGAATGTTATTCAGGAGTATGTTAAGAGCCATTGATGAATCCTCGGCTCCTAGAAGAGAAGCATTTGAAAATCTGCAAGAGGATTTCAAACCCTAATTTGGCTACTGAAGTTCTACCTCATGAATATGCAATTTGGATTGTTAACTAGTCTTGTGGTTCCACTCAGGTCTACAGTTTATCTTTATTCTATTAGGTTTATGGGATAATCACAGGAAAGGCAGTAATCCTATTGAGTTCAAGAGGTTCTTCTATAAAGCACAGGGCCAGTAGGTTGGGAGGATTTTTGTTGACAAGCAATGAAACAAGCAGTTTATTTCATTTTGATGCATGCGTATGACATTGAGTTGGTTGGTTTTTCTTATTCAGCAAATTCTTTTGTGGCTTCTTGTTGTTCTGAAGTTTTTCATGACTTCACCTCAACTGTTTAATTTTTGCAATGTATCACATCACCTTTCACAAAAGGGGGAGATGTGAAATTGTGTATCCAGTGAGTGTTCAGGGCAGTTAATGGAGGACATCAAATGTCTATTAGCTATGCCCAGGGTTGACAATATGATGCAAATCTGATCCCATGAAGGGTTTGCATCATCCTTAGCTGTGAAGCACAGAGCAGCATTGTGTTGGCTAACACTTCATGTAACGTAGAAGCCATTACATCACATCTTATCAAGTTGGGTTTGCAACCTGTCTGTTTGATCCAGACATCAATTGCACCTGTGTCTAGTTATGGGCAATGGCCACTACCACTATACTGAATTCCAGTCAACAAAGCACTGAAGTCATAGAGGATGCTAAGGTTAGCAACTGGTTTCCTTGCACTTTGAGGAGAAGCATCCAGGTACAGGGGAGCAAGTTAGGTGAATACTTGAGGAACATCAGAGCACAGTTGTTGATTGCAGCAAAACATGGGGCGAAGACTGTTGTAGAAATTGACATGAGTGGAAATGGGATGAAATCACCAATGATGGAGGTAATGCGTTCACTTATTTGCTGCCAAGGTTTTTGATCTGTGGTTGTAGAACCACATCTGGAGGCTCAGTAGTATGTTGCAGCAGAAGGATGCAGTGCTGCAGCAACATTACCCTACATGATTGGCTGCATTGGGGCACTTCCTGTCTCAAATGGGCATTGGAATCAATGCCACCAAAGTCACAATGTCGGCTCATTGATGCATAGATTAAAAGGTAAGCGATGGAAGAACGTGAGTCTACTCAAGTATCCTACATCCTTCATGATAGATGCAAAAGCATCCCGCACAACATCATAGGAAGTCATCCTCTCCCCCACAATGGGCACAATGAAAAAAGTGTATCCCTATAGGGTTCAAAGGTTGGTCACAAATACCATGTGACAAACCAAAGACTAAAGGATAGGGGAGGTCGAACCAAATGTGCAACATAATGGAGAAAACTTTGGAAGGCAATTGAAAAAAAGGATTACTAGGTGACCAAACAACCATGCAACCACACTTGCCTTTGCATAAGATCTCAAACACACCTAATTCAAATTAGAAGGCAAATTAGAAATGATGTTAGAAAAAGAACAATCATGCAATCTTTTTAAAATATTATTCTTACACTAATATGCTCCTCTTTCCATTAACTATTTAAATGGGGCTATGCAAGCCACTACCAATGGGGGAAGAAGTTCCCGCACTAACCTCAAGTGAGCCTAAAAGGATAGTGGACATGAATTGTTGTTTCCTATTGCCTCTAATAGGAATAGGCAAGAATCCAACAGGAACCTAAAACCAATGATTGGGGCAACTAAAGCCCAACTCCCTAGATGGGCCGCTAGAACAATGCTTTTACAAAACTAAGGCCTAACCTTCCATTAAAAATGGGGAGATTGACTTGTCAATAGACTAGGGGAGGCTAAAGGCACTCATAAGAACTCAAGCTCAAAAGCTTTTAAAAAATTATTAACATGTTGGATCAAAAATGTTGAATTGACTTTGAAAACCCAAAAGAAAGGGGAAGCAATGAAGTAAATAGGAAGGCCTTTGAGTGAAACATTAAGGGAGAATCCCAAATGTTAACCGAACATCCTTAACCTCGGGAGTGCATCAACATGGCAACATTTTCATCCAAAACCTCTTTTAAAAAGGATAAGGAGAAGGAACCAAATCCAAAAAGGATGCCCAAAACCTTAATGTCATCAATAAAGCAAAAAAACCCAACTAGGAAGGTGAACCCAAAAGGCAAGTTAAAAGGGGCCCAAATCAAGCACTTGTTAGGCTAAATGGCCAACCCCATAGAAGCCAACTGGGAGACAAAATGATCAAAAGCAATGGCAACAACATGGGTAAAGTTGAGGATATGGGTGTCATCAGCTAAAAAAATGAAAAAACACAAAGGAAAAACATTTGAAAAATAATACAAAACACAAAAATGAACAAGCATGAAAAAAAGCCCCATAAACAAGTCACTTTAATGCATGCTCACAAATGGAATGATGACAAACAAATCTCTTGAAGGGGAGTGATGATTGAAAAACAAAGGAAACCAAAAGGCATAAAAGAATGAACAAAGGGGAAAATTTGAGATAATTAACCTCCCATTGCTTGAAGTTCATGGAAGATGGCCTTACATGAGATGGTGTTGAAAACATTCACTACATCACTTGAAACATTACCCAATCCGGGTGCACATCAAAAGTGGTTTGAATAACATGGATTATTATTTCACAACCACCCCTAACCACCATGCCACATTAATGCAACTATAAATGAAAAGATAAAATGTTGCAAAGTTATAGACATAAAACCCTACTAACCTATTGATAAAGTGTTTCACCCATTACAATTGGTTGAATGCCATTTGAGGACTTGGTCAAAGCTAGAAGCCTAATGACACAAAGAATGTAGGTCATGAACTATGGGTTGTGACCAACAACCACATGGGAATTCAACTAATGAAATTGAATGAAACCACTGATTGAACCTTCGAGGTTGAAAAAATCCTAAAAATGTTCGCAAACCATGGCTAACAAACCACCTATTGACAACTGGGACATGTGTAAGAAAGTTGACCTAAGAAAATCCAAGGAAAGTTCCACATTTGTGTCTAGTTGAAGATCCATCATAGAGTCTAAAAAGGGGAATTCAAGGATGTAAGGCTTGTAATGTGCAAATGTCTCTGATGATGTTGAAGTCGAAACAAGAGGGGCAAAAACCCTAGCTATAAACATAAACTCTCCAGCACACCCGAAGGCTTCCATCTTAATCGACATGAAAGGGGCATAACAAGAATAGAAATTGGAAAGGGCAAGGTTGCCAATAAAGTTGGTTCAAAGACAAAGCCACCACAAGCACACACATTTTAAAAAAATGTTCTACCTAAAGTTCCTTCCAATCCCTAAACAAAAATTGTCAAAGGCACACCCTAATTTCCCTATGTCCATTTGTTCCATCACAAGGAAGAAGGACAAGACACCACTAAAGGAAAAACATGAATAAGTGTTAGGCAACCACATTAAATGAATATCGGGCAAGCCAATCTAGAGGAAGGCAAAAAACAACCTACACCTCTTGATACAAAACAAAATGAATGTGTATGTATAGATGAGGTTGAAGAAGACCCAAATGAAAAAGCTCTAAAGGGATCCAATGCTAGAATCCAAGCCCATGATGCTATGGGGGGAGAAAGGGATAATGCGGTGATTTAAGAATTAGGGGTGTTATTGGAATGTAAAATGTGAAAATTTTGACAATGTTTGTAACGATGGGCCATGCCACGCTACAAAAAAAAATGTTGTAATTAGAATAAAGGTCATTGTGTTAAGCCTTGCTCCCACCCTCAAAGGACAAAAACATGATAGACAAGCCATGCGCTTGGGGAACCATGCCTAAATTGGAAACGAATGGGGGCCCAAGAGCCGAAGGAAGTAAGGCCTCCATTAAGAAGCCCACTTAACCTAGGTAAACCAACAAGCCCAAAAAAAAAGTTTTAAAGATCTTGAACCCACCTTTAAAATAATAATATAATATAATATAATAAATTAAAAGCTAAATTTTTGTGTAGTTCCAATTCGTACATAAAATGCATGTATCCTTTCCATTATGGATACAATTTCTTTTGGACATTGTAATAACACCAAAATCTTGCTTACCACCAGCTTCCATTCTAAGTTGTTTGCTTGAATTGGAGCCCCTCTCACTTGTTCAATTATCTTTTCTTGTTCATTTGTTCTATCCCTCTTGCATGTTTTCGTGTCTTTTTTCTTTCATTAGTCATTATTGTTGCTATCACTAACCAACCACATCTCTTAGTTTCCACACTTGGGCATTCAAAGTGAGTCAATAGTCAAAGATTGACGACTAACAATGGAGCTTTTATAAGGAATGTTGTGAGAAATTATAAGAAGTCTTCTCGTCTCTTCTCTTTCATTGGATGTTGCTATCACCACCACCGGCCTTATCATAAATTTTTCTTGTCTTTTTTTTTCTCTTGGTGAATGCTGCCATCATCATCCCTTGTGTATTGCTAAAATCTACTACTAATTGTAACATGCCAACACTCGGAGCCCATCTTGCAAGAATATGGCAATACCTATTTCCTCAATGTAAAGATTTTCAAGAGAGGGAAAAACTCAATACCCATTGCCCACTATCACCAAAAATGCTTCAAGCAAGAATCCATTAAAACTCATTGCTTTGAATCAAAACATGTTGTCACAAGTGCAAAAAATCAAGGAATAGAATATAAGAGAATCAAAGGTTAGAACTTCAAACTTCAAACTTTTAATGGTGAATTGAAAGTTGGCCCCAATTGAAAACCAAATCATTGCACCTTTTTGAATTGCCAACTTTCCTTACCAACAAACAAAATTACAATAAATGATCATGGGATCCATTGGGCTGGGTTGTGCGTAGAGGACAAACCACACCTGTAAGTAGGCGTAATAATTTCCCTTTCATTCTTAAGGAGGCATAATACCCCTCCTCTTTTCTAAAAGAATACCAATCGCTGTAAAATGCCTTCCAAATAAAATAGAAATTTTTTCAAGACTAAAAATTGTATAGGTACAAAGTTTCATAACAAACTAAAATTGCATATGATGAAGTTTTACAACAAATTAAAACTGATCACCTACCTATAAATTTCATGTTATTTGTTAACTTTTCAAAAGAATTTCACTTGCTTACTTCAAAAACTTGAACTTGTTTTCAAGAGTTTTTTTCTTGCAATTGTGGTTTTAAGACCAATTTTAGCAAAATATTATTTCATGGTTTGGTTGTTGCGTCAATTTCACCCCAAGGGTGTTGGCTTGGGTCCTAGTCATAAGAATTTGAACCCTATGCTTAACACTCAAAATCAAGGAACTTGTTAATATTGGTTTGCACCTTACCAAAAATCATAAAAATTGGGTCCAATATAAAACAAACATAAAGATGTTAACAATTTGGAGGGGTTCCTTTAATATGGCCTATTGAATATGTGTAATATGTGTCATAATTTAATGTCAAGTTTGAACTTTAATATAATATATGCCACAATAAACATCATGTACTGTACATTGAAATGGATGAAACCACGAAGTTTATCTCACACATGTGTCATGAGCTGTAACCTTTTGTGTGAGAAAAATCACATTATCTTGTACTGTGAATTTGATAGATAATCTTTTAAGCAAAGCTTGTCTCCAAACCTCCATGGTAGTACACCCACAAAACAAATCACATAATGCAAGCTTAAAGACACATGCAAACAATAATGAAAAGCCAAGAAAGAATCACACACATAAATAAATGTGAAGCACTAAAAGAGAATCACACACAAACAAGTGCAAAAATTAAAGCACTGACATGCACATGAAACAACTATGACTAGTGACTAGGGGGTAGAGAGATAATGTAATGTTGTGAGGTGACAAGTATGGGTGCGGGCACAAAAGGCATTTCATGGTGACCCTATATCATTGGCATTTATAATTGTTGCCATTGCAAGATGTAGAAGCATTAATCACCCTAAGGTGGAAATGCTTTAAGAAAATATCTCATTATTAAAATTGAAATCTTCTAACTTTTGATCAATAGATGATGGGAGTAGGGCATTACACTCCAAGACTTCCCTTCATCTCCAAAAAAAAACC